>JAEEGL015718824.1_pt1 | contig 48338 bp, 30 predicted proteins | sample 9134231 | NCBI WGS metagenome assembly JAEEGL01 (sample SAMN16246548, study PRJNA631951) | gut metagenome | biome: gut microbiome; feature: rumen; material: fiber-attached | host: Bos | place: Iran: Karaj | collected 2018-10 | reverse complement strand
GCAACCGATGCCAAGGCATCGGCTGTGCCCTCAATGGCGAGTAAACACGCGGTTGGGTTGACCGAAGGAACCCTTCACCAGAAGTGGCTTGCAATGAGCCTGTTACATCCGATGTGAATGGTTTTGCATCTTTCCGAATCTTTTGCGAAGCAAGGGCTGAAAGGCTGGCGGAATACTGCCGGGGAGACCCCCGGGGTAGAAAGCGCGATGTGCCATAAGGCCGAATCGTGCGTTAGCACAAGAGACCTCCCCTAGCTTGAAGAGAAGATTTTGTCCGCTTAAGGACTAAATCGTGTCCGCTTAAGGACAAAAATCGCCTGTAGGAGGGGGATAAGTTACTTTATCCGCTACAGGTCTAACTTATCCGTTGCAGGTCTATCTTATCCTCCTCCAGGAGGGGTTCTTCGCAAGCGAAGCGGCAAAGCCGAGCGAGGGGAAGTCTGTTACGGATATTGTTTCTAATGACCGATTCAGGAAAAAACGCGGGTTAACGACACACTAAGCCCGTTCCATTGCTCGAAACCCGCCGAGTTATTGCTCGTAACCCGCCGAGTTATTGCTTCTAATCCACCGGGTTATTGCTCGTAACCCACCGGGTTATTACTCGTAACCCACCGAGTTACCAAGACTGTGCCGTCCTGCCGAATTGTGAATCCGGCTGGAATGCATTTCCATTTCTTATTCAAGTTCCGCAAGCTATGGAAACTATGCGCAGCCAGCCCCGTATGGGCGTGACATTGGTAGCCAGCCATTTCCGCTCGACCTTGTCGCTTGCTACCAACGGGGGTATAAAGGGACGGTAGAAAAGCGTGCCTTTAGGTACGCGACAGCATCCAATCCTTGTCGCGTACCTACGGCACGCCCGCCACACCGCCCCTGTTACCAGCCATTGAAATGGCTGGCTACCACTGTCTGATGCCTACGGCATCGGCTGCGCAGAATTTGCGGAACTTGAATTTCCTATTTCATGATGTTGTCGAGCCAACCGGCCATGCCCACAAGTGTGGCGTTCCAGTTGATGGCAATCTCATTGCTGGCATAAGAAGGCGTGTTGTCTGTATACGATTCATCGGGTTCCTTCGACGGGTATTTTATGTTGCCATCGCGGTTGTCCTGCTGTCCGGGATTAGGTCCGCCCACGAGTAGTCCGGGTATGGGAGCCTTGATGCCGTCGGCCTCAGAGATACGATGATGCGGATGCATGGGCGATTTCAGCCCGAAGCCCGTCACATAGCAGTAGCCCGTGGCATTGCGGCCCAGTATGTAGTCGGCACATTGCATTGCGGCCGTGAGGTATTCCTGCTGGCCTGTGAATTTGTTGGCAAAGAGGAACGTCATGCCGTTGGCGCAGAAAGCCTCTGCCAGACAGCCCCACCCGAATTCCCTGGCGTTGTTGCCGGTAGGCGTCTGGAACGATGAAGTGGCGGTGGAGGCCAGTCGCTTGTCGCAGTAGGCCAGCATCATCGTCTTCATCTTTTCACCCATTTCGGCATTTGCATCGCTGTGGATCATCCATTCCCATTGGGCGATAGGAGCCACATAGCCCCATGTGGGAACGCGGTAATCGTTGGGAGTGGTTGACTGTGCATCTGCAAGGAAAGCACTTTCTCCGGTCAGGATATATAGTTCGGTTGCAGCCCAGAACTGTTCGTCCTTGGCGTTGAAGTCGCCGTAGGTTCCCGTATTGACGGCAGGCTGGAACTTCTTGTTCATGGCATGCTGGTTATAGAGGGCATCGGGGTGCTGCTGTGCCCACTGATAGGCCCGGCGGGCGGCATCCGTTGCCTGGCGCAAGAAAGTAGGATAGTCCTTCGAATCCTTGAAAATACGGGCAGCAAGGGCCATCAGGGCAGCAAAGTCGTAGGTGGCGGTGACGCTCTTCTGCACTACATAGCGCTGCTGGTGGCAGTCGGTCGGCATCACGAATCCTTCGAAGTTCGGAGTCGTCAGCTTGTGATAGACACCGCCGTCGTTGGGGTCTTGCATCGTGAGCATCCACTGCATGTTGTACATCAGTTCGTCGAGCAGGTCGGCCGTCTGGTTATTGCTCTCGGGGATATTCGTGTTCAAGGCATCGTAGTAACCGCGGTTCTGCTCGTAGGAAAGCAGCATCACGGCCACGGAATAGGCCGAGTTGACGATGTATTTGTTGTAGTCGCCGGCATCGTACCAGCCCAGCGGCGATATGATGTAGCTGCCGGCAGGACGTTCAGCCGAGGCTGCCGAGGGGTGAATCATCACGCGGGTGTCGGCATGGCCCAGCGGACGGGCGTATTCGCCAGCATATTGTTTCTCAATCACGGTGCCCGAACGCATCAGGTAGTACGCCTTGATGGCAGAGACGGTCAGGTCGCGCAGTGCGTGCTCCTTTATACTAAAGGGCTGCTCGTGGCCGTCAACGCGGAGTATGTACTGGCCAGGGGCAGTCAGGCGGCTGAAGTCCACCACGGCACGCTTCTTTCCCGACCATGGCGAAGTGGACGTTCTGGTTACTTTCGCCTTGAGCACAGTCTTGCCCGTGACAGCGTCGCGGACAGAAATCTTGCCAGGTTTGGCTGACTCTATCACGGCTGTCTTTTCCTGTTGTGGGTACATGCCAGCCTGGTTCAGACGGATGGTTTCGTCTGCTTGCGCCCAAATTGCCGATGAGGCCGCAAGGGCAATGATGAAACTGAAATAACGTTTAAACATCATCAATTACTACATGCATTAGTTACGTTTCGCTTAGTACTAAGTGTTCCGTGTGCAAATATAATCAAAAAAAACGAGATATGATAATTCATGAACACAAATTAAGAAAATGTGTGGCCTTTTTTAGGACGAATTGCGTTAATCTTCCCAAATCGCTCGTTTATTCCAAGCTTTTTTCGTACTTTTGTAGCCGTTATCATCCATTTGCATTACAAACTACAAACTCCATACTGACATGAGAAAACTGACCATCCTTCTTGTCATCGCCTTGGCCGCCATGACCGCCTCGGCGCAGACAGCACGTAAGTTCACAGTGAACATCACCCCCGACGGCGCCGCCAACATGACCGTCTACCTGCCTGAGAACGCATCGGGCCGCGCCATCGTCGACTGCCCCGGCGGTGGCTATAGCCACCTTGCCCTCCAGCACGAGGGCCACGACTGGGCACCCTTCTTCAACCGTCAGGGCATCTCCTTCGCGGTGCTGCAGTATCGCATGCCAGGCGGCGACCGTACCATCCCCCTTGACGATGCACAACAGGCCATTCGCACCATGCGCGACTCGGCCCAGGCGTGGGGTATTAACCCCTACGATGTAGGCATCATGGGCTTCTCGGCCGGTGGTCACCTCGCCTCGGCCGTGTCGACCCAAAGTGAGTTCGACTGCCGTCCCAACTTCTCCATCCTGTTCTACCCCGTCATCTCGATGAATCCCCGTGAGGGCCATCGCGGCTCTTCAGAGGGCTTCCTCGGCAAAGAAGGCTCGCAGAACGAGGCACTCGTCCGTGAGTGGTCGAGTCAGAACGCCGTGCGCCGTCACCTGACACCCCCTGCCATCATCCTCACCGCTTCAGACGACCGTACGGTGCCCGTGCTGACGAACGCCATCCCGTACTATTCGGCAATGCGCCGTGCCGGCAACGACTGCACCCTCTATGTCTACCCCACGGGCGGTCACGGCTTCGGCTTCCGTGAGTCGTGGGCCTATCACGGCCAGATGGTTGTGGACCTGACCATGTGGCTCTCGCAGCTGAAGTCGCCGCGTCAGGATGCTATTCGTGTGGCCTGTATCGGCAACAGTATCACCGACGGTTCGGGCATCGACATGGCCGACCTGAGAGGCTATCCGGCACAGCTGCAGCGACTGTTGGGCGACGGCTACCATGTGAAGAACTACGGCGTAAGCGCCCGCACCATGCTGAACCATGGCGACCACCCCTACATGCAGGAGCTGGCATGGCGCGATGCCCAGGCTTTCCGTCCTGACATTGTCGTCATCAAGCTGGGCACCAACGACTCGAAGGACTACAACTGGAACGCCTATAAGCAGGAGTTCGAGCAGGACATGCAGCAGATGATCGACGCACTGTGGCCCCAGGTGCCGGTGCTCAACAAGAAGGGACGCCCGACGAAGAAGCTCACCCGTGCTGCGTCGCCCCGCATCTTCCTCTGCACGCCCATCCGTGCCTTCCGTGACAAGTGGGGCATCACCGACTCGGTCATTGTCAATGAAGTGATACCGGCCATCCAGCGTGTAGCCCAGCGCAACAGCCTTCCCGTCATCGACCTGCATGCCGTCGTCACTGACGAGAATAACATGACCAGCGACATGATTCACCCCAACGAGAAGGGCGCCGGGCAGATGGCTGAGGCAGTGGCCAAGGCCATCAAGTGACCGTGAAAACCTATTTTGTACAAAATACGAGCACGCTCATATATTCTCCTCATTCCTTAAAATGAAGAATTTACTCTTCCAGGCACTCCTTGCAGTCTTACTGCTGTTTTGCCCTTCACCCCTATTAGCACAGACGCGCGCACTTTGGGGCTCGATAGCCGCTGACCCGTCGAGTGGCGCCATCTCGCTTGGTGACTATAAGACGGCCAACAACAAGATCATGCTCTCTTGGCGCATGCTTCCTGGAGACGACAAGGACACCGCCTTCGACCTCTATCGTTCGATTGACAACGGCGTGACATGGACGTGCCTGAACAATCCTAAGGGCGTGCAGAACCGTGGCATCAAGGCCACCTGCTATACATTGTCACCAGGCACCACCCGTAACGACCAGCACTTCCGGCTAACCTATGCCAACGACTCCACGACGCTGGCCCGCTACACCATGAAGGCAGCGCAGGCCATTGCCCGCCAGCCTTATATCACTATTCCCCTTCAGCCCACTACCGATGTCTGCGACCAGTCGGATATTGTCTACCAAGCTAACGACTGTAGCGTCGGAGACCTCGATGGTGACGGGCAGATGGAGATTGTCGTCAAGCGCCTTCTCACCGTCCTTAAAGCTGACGGGTCGGTGCTCAGCGACGGCACTGGCGCTGGCAGCAGCGACCGCCGCGCCCGCCACTGTGTGGTCTGGGATGCTTACCGCCTCGATGGTACGCTGCTTTGGCGCATTAAGTCGGGACCCAATATCATTCTCGGCAATAGTTCGAACTTCGCCGTGGCCGACCTCGATGGTGACGGACGCTGCGAGTTTGTCACCAAGACCGGCGAGGGCACCGTCTTCGGTGACGGCGAAGAGATTCCTGACACCGACGGCGACGGCATCACTGACTATCGTGACAACTGGGTGAGCCACTACACGGGCTCGTCGGACAAAGGTCCCGGCGGTCCGGAGTTCTTCTCCGTATGCGACGGAGCGACGGGCAGCGAGCTTGCCCGTGCCGACTTTATTTCTGCCTACGACCGTGGCGCCACATGGAAGGCACAGTCGCAGTCGTGGGGCGACGACTACTGGAAGCGTGCCAACTCATTGCGCCTCGGTGCTGCCTCGTTCGACGGGCAGACCATGCAGGTGTTCCTTGGCCGTGGCGTCTATGGGCGTACCGTCGTCGAAGGATGGCGCTATGTTGGCGGACAGCTCACCCGCTTGTGGCATTTCGACAGCAGCACGTCGGGTGGAGGCAATATCAACAAGGACGGTAAGGCCAATAGCGCCTACGCCGGTCAGGGCAACCACTCGTTCAATGTGGCTGACCTCGATGGCGACGGCCTCGATGAGGTGATGTATGGCTCGGCAGCCTTCGACGACGATGGTACGGGCCTGTGGTCTACGCGCCTGGGGCATGGCGATGCCAACCATGTGGGCAAGTTCCTGCCCGACCGCGAGGGCCTGCAGGTCTATCACTGTCTCGAGACGGGTAAGACCATGGTGGCGCTGCACGATGCCCGCGACGGCAGCACCCTCTGGAGCAAGGTGGGCAGCGACGACAACGATATGGGCCGCTGCATGGTGGCCGACATCGACCCGGCATCGCCCGGCTGTGAGTTCTGGTGGTATGGCAGCAACGCCACCTCGAGCGATGGCGAGCGCGACCTGGGCTACAAGCCTGCTTCGTGTAACATGGGCATCTGGTTCGATGGTAGCTTGTCGCGCCAGCTCATCAACGAGAACATCATCCACAGCCCCGCCCACGGGCGAACATTCACGATGTACCGTTTCGACGAGTCGTTCAACAATGGAACGAAGTCGAACCCCGGTTTCGTGGGTGACTTCCTTGGCGACTGGCGCGAGGAGGTGATTCTCCCTGACGCTTCGAAGCTCCGTGACCTGAAGGTCTTCTCAACCTGGTATCCTACCGACCACCGTTTCCCCTGGCTCATGACCGACCATACTTACCTGTTGTCGTGCATCAATCAAAATGTGGGCTACAACCAGCCCACGAACCTGGGTTACTACCTTGGCACCGACCTCACGTCGGACGAGGAAGCGTGGCAGGCCGCTGCCCTCATGCAGGACCACACGATGGTGTTCCCGGCCGATGTATCGTCACCACGTGCCGTGGTTAGTAAGCCGCACGGGCGTACCGGCATTTTCGACCTTCAAGGCCGACGCGTCACGAAGTTGTCGCGTGGCGTCTACGTGGTTGATGGGCGTAAGGTCGTCAGGTAGTTCTTTCGTTGCCCGAGGCATGGGTTAGTGGTAGCCCGCCGGTTCGCTCCGAGAAGTCTGGCAGTCCGCTCCGAGAAGTCTGGCAGTCCTCTCCGAGAAGTCTGGCAGTCCTCTCCGAGAAGTCTGGGAGTTTCCTCGGAGGGAACTCCCAGACTTCTCGGAGCAAAGTGCTGGAGTGCAATGAGTCTATGGGTTCACTGGCCCTGACGGGCCATCGGGCTGGCACAAGGCCTGCCCCTACTTTGGCGGCTACCATTCGGCCGAATGGGTTGGTAGAACAAAAGGAATCCCCTCACTTGAAGATTCTTTGTCTGCTTTATAGACTAAAAAAACTTCAAGTGAGGGGTGTGATTATCCTTGTCGTCGGCTAAAAACAATTGTGCCTACTTCAGGTAATCCTCGAAGTATTGTGTGATGCGCTCGTGCAGGTGTACGCTGGCGTGGCCCATCATGTTGTGCCCTTCGCCGGGATAGACGAAGAAGTCGGGCTGTGTGCCGGCTTCGACACATGCCTTGATGAACGACAGGGCGTGCTGTGGCACCACCGTCGGGTCGTTGTAGCCGATGATGATCTGCAGCTTGCCCTTTAGGTTCTTAGCCTGCGGGATGAGGCTACACTTGGCGTAGCCCTCGGGGTTCTGCTGTGGCGTGTCCATATAGCGCTCGCCGTACATCACCTCGTACCACTGCCAGTCGATGACGGGGCCACCGGCTACGCCTACCTTAAAGACATCGGGGTAGTTGGTCATCAGCGAGATGGTCATGAAACCACCGTAGCTCCATCCGTGGACGCCGAGGCGGTCGATGTCAACGTAAGGCAGGGAGCGCAGAAATTCCACACCACACATCTGGTCTTGCATCTCCACCTGTCCGAGCTGGCGGAAAGTGGCCTGCTCGAAGTCGCGTCCGCGGTTTTCCGAGCCTCGGTTGTCGAGAATGAATACAATGTAGCCTTTCTGTGCCATGTAGGTCTCCCATGAGCGCGAAGCCCAGTGCCATGAGGCGTCAACATTGTGAGCATGTGGCCCGCCGTAGACATAGACGACGGTGGGGTAGCGCTTGGCAGGGTCGAAGTCGGCGGGCTTAACCATTCGCCAGTAGAGGTCGGTGGAGCCGTCGGCGGCTTTGAGTGTTCCGCTCTCGAAGATGGGCTGTACGAACTCGGCCCATGGATCGGGAGCCGTCAGTAAGTTGCACGTTGAGGCTTTGGACTTCTGGATACGCGTCACGTCGACGACGTTAGGTGTCGTGGGGTCGTTCCACTTGTCGTAGAATAGCTGTCCGGATGCTGACAGCTTAGCACGGTGGATGCCTTTCCCGTTGTCAAGGAGTGTGCGCTGATCGTTGTCCACGTTGACGGCATAGATGTTACGCTGCAGTGGATGACGCTCGTTCGAGGCAATGATGACGCTATGGTCCTTGGCATTGAAGCCCAGCACGTCGAGCACCACCCAAGGGCCGCTGGTGATCTGCCTGATGCACTCGCCCTTGATGCTGTAGAGGTAGAGGTGGTTGTAGCCATCCTTCTGGCTCTGAAGGATAAACTGGTTGTTGTTCCAAGGGAGGAACTGGATGGGGTGGAGTGGCTCAACATACTTATCACTGCGCTCACGGCATAGCTGGTAGCAGAAGCGCCCAGTGGCTGCCTCGTAGCACACCAGCCGGCAGTCGTTCTGGTCGCGGTTCAGTTCCTGCATGAAGACGTATTTCGAGTCGGGACTCCACGCAATGTTAGTGAAGTAGACGGGGGTGTCCTGAGTGAGGGCTGACGTGTCCCCCTCGGGTGACGAAAGGGGGGCTTGGGGCGTCTTCAGGTAGACCGTCTGCTGTGTCTTCAGGTCATAGATGCCGACGGTAACTTGATGTGAGGTCATGCCTGCCATGGGGTACTTGTCGGGTCTTAGCTCAGCAGTGCGTGGGTCGATGTCCACCTGCGGGTAGTCAGTCACCATCGACTGGTCCATGCGGTAGAAGGCCAGGCGCTGGCCGTCGGGGCTCCAGAAGGTGCCTTTCGTGATGCCGAACTCATCGCGGTGGACCGACTGTCCGTAGACGATGTCGCGTGAGCCGTCGTTAGTGAGTTGCTTTTTGTTACCCTCTGCGTCGATGACATACAGCTGGTCGTTGTCCACGTATGCTGTGGCTCGCGAGGCAGATGACCAGTCGTTAGCCTGCTGCCCTGAGAGACTGTCTTGCCACACCACTTTGTGGGCCTTGAAGTCGACGAGCATGAACGCCCGCTTGTTGCCCACGGCGACGATGGGCTGGTCAGGGTAGGGGAACTGTGCCGACTGCAGGTGGCGCACGTAGTGGATGTCGTCGCTCTCTGCCCAGCGATTGATGTCGTCAAGAGTGAAGAGCACAGTCTCGCGGCCCGTCTTTGGGTTCACCGTCGAGCACTGCTCCACGTCGGTGTGTATCAGTTGGTCGCCCCACCATGTCAAGAACATGTTCTGTGGGCGGAGACTGTGGTAGTTCACACCGCCGAAGTTCAGTTCTTCGAGGGTGAAAAGCTTGTTCTGGCCGCTCATGGGTAGCATTATTGTCAGGGCAAAAACGATGGAGAACAGTCTATTTGTCATGGCTTCTACGGGGATTAAAGTTCTTTTTGCCGCCGCTACGGTCAAAGCGCTCATGGCCTCCGCGGTTGTCGCTGCTAAAGTGGTTGCCCTTGCCACGCCCTTTGTCGAAGTGGCGATCGTCCTTGTCGCCACCGCGCCAGCCACCTTTCTTTCCAAAGTCGGTGCCGCGCTCTCGCTTGGCGAAGCGCCCCTCTCTCCGCTCTTCTCCGTCGTCCCTCCTCTTCAGGTCATGGTGGTGGAAAGTGAACGAGCGAATGTCGCCCTCCTCGTTGTCCTCGCGCTGCTCGATGCGCTCTTTGAACTCGCGCATCTTCTTGAAGCGGTGCTTCTCGGCCATCAGGTGCTTCTCTTCCTCGGTCTTCACCGTGCCGCCCTCGCTGCGGAAGTTGCGCATCTTGCCGTCGAACAGCTGATACTTGCGCAGCTCGCACTCCAGGGAACCGTTGTAGAGAGGAATCTTCAGACTCGGTTTCAGGCCAATCTGCTCAAAGCACTCCTCGCGGTAGCTCAGTATCCAGGCTTCGCCACCGACAAACTGGTGCTTCAGCCGCTCCCCAATCATGCGGTAAGTGCCCAGAAGGTCGGGCGTAGAGATGCGCTCGCCATACGGTGGGTTGGTCATCAGCAGGGCTTTCTCCTTTGGTTGGGTGAAGTCCTTGAAGTCTTGCTGCTCAATGGTGATGATGTGAGAAAGGCCGGCAGCACGAACGTTCATGCGGGCCGTGTTGACGGCTTTCGGGTCGATGTCGTAGCCGTAGATGTGGTGATGGAAGGGACGCTCCTGTGAGTCGTCATTATAGATGCGGTCGAAGAGGTCGGCATCGAAGTCGGCCCACTTCTCGAAGGCGTAGGCCTTGCGGAAGACGCCAGGTGCCATGTTGCAGGCGATGAGTGCCGCCTCGATGAGCAGCGTGCCGCTGCCGCACATGGGGTCGATGAAGTCGGTGTCGCCCTGCCATCCCGTCTGCATGATCATACCGGCGGCAAGGACCTCGTTCAGGGGCGCTTCGACCGACTCCTGACGGTAGCCCCTGCGGTGTAGCGACTCGCCGCTGCTGTCTAAGCAGAGCGTGGCGTCGGTCTCAGCGATATGGATATGGAGGCGCAGGTCGGGGTTTGCCACGGAGATGTTGGGCCGTTGTCCCGTTGCCTCCTTGAACTGGTCGACGATGGCGTCCTTCACTTTGTAGCTGACAAACTTGGAGTGGCGGAACTCTTCTGAGAACACCACGGCGTCGACGGCGAACGTCTTGTCGTTGTCGAGGTACGTGCGCCAGTCAATCTGTCGGATGGCCTCGTAGACGTCGTCGGCGCTGCTGGCCTTGAAGCGATGAATGGGTTTGAGGATTTTAATGGCTGTGTGTAGTGCAAAGTTTGCACGGTACATCAGTTCTTTGTCGCCAGTGAACGACACCATGCGTCGTCCTATCTGGATGTTGTTGGCCCCAAGTTGGGTCAGCTCTTTCGCCAAGACGGGTTCAAGCCCCATGAATGTTTTGGCGATTAGTTCAAATTGTTGTTCCATTATGTTTGTCTTAATAGCTTCTCTGAACGGGCATCTCAGCAGTAGAGTTGCTTAAACAGGGTGCAAAGGTACGGAAAAAAACTCAAACGGCCAAACTTTCCGGTACCGTTCTCATTGTGAAAGGCGGAAAAAGTGTTGCGACGTGCCGCTTATTTCCGTTGGCTGAGTTGAAACTGCAGGCGTGCCATGTCCTCCGGATAGGTGAGCTTGTCGTAATAGGGCGCGTCGAAGTCGAGGTAAACCTTCGATGTCTCGGGCAACTGCTGGATAGACTCCGTGATGGGTGAGTCGGCCTTGAAGTGCCTGTCAATCAGGGCGAAGCGGAAACCTTCGGGAGCCGATAGCGTGTAATACTCACTGCGGTTAACCACCCACTCGCCGTAGTGGCCGAGGCTGTCAGTGATTTTCCGGGCGCAAGCGACGGCATCGTAGTCGTCGAGCAGTGTGAAGAACTTATCGATGATGCGGCTTTCGACGGCAGGTCTGACGGCATCGACAACAACAAGTTTCATGCAGGCGCTGTGTTCGCGTAGATAGTCGAGACCGTTGCGCTTGGTGACGTTAAGTTCCGGTCCGCTAGCCGTCACGTCTACACCATAGGTCGTGGCGAGCTCGTCGTGATAGTTTGGATGGGCAACGACGAGAATGGCGTCGGCCAGTCGGCATTGCCGGCACGCCTCAATGACGTAGTCGATGACTTTCCGTCCGTTGATTTCGACATACTGCTTGGGGACATTGGCGCCAAACCGTTCGCCGACGCCTCCGGCCGTAATCATGATGATGTTCCTATCTGTAGGTTTCATTGTTAACGTTGCTTCGTTTTCGGCGGGCAAAGATACGGTTTTTTTTCGGGACAAGCAAGGAAATCCGCGTTTTTTGTAATCGAATGACTATAAAAAAAAGTCAAATATGCACATGAAACGGCCGTAGTGTCGCATAAAATGCTTAACTTTGCACCCTGAAAACGCTGAAAGTGTGTAAATATGGAAAAATCGTTTAAACAGCTTTTGCACGAGTCGTTCAAGTCGAACGATACGGAGGAGACGCTCGACGTCTACTTCACACGTCCTATAGGCCTCGCTTTTGCACTGATGTGGATTAAAATAGGTGTGACGCCCAACTTCGTCACCATCCTCTCGATGTTCCTTGGTGCAGGTGCGGGTTATTGCTTCTATCATACTGACCTGTGGTGGAATGTCGGCGGTGTCGTCCTGATGATGCTGGCCAACTTCTGCGACTCTACCGACGGGCAGATGGCACGCCTCACCAATCATAAGACTGCCCTCGGGCGCATGCTCGACGGCTTTGCCAGCGATGTGTGGTTCTTCTGTTGCTATCTGGCCATCGCCCTCCGTATGTGGAACCAACCCATACCCTTCACCGGCGGTGCCGTTTGCTGGGGCATCCTTGGTTTCCTGCTCTGTGCCTACGCAGGCTTCGGATGGCACGCCCGCCAGTGCCAGCTGGCTGACTATTACCGCCAGATTCACCTCTATTTTATTAAGGGTGAGGCAGGAAGCGAATTGACGAACTCGAAGGCCCAGCAGGCAGTCGTCGACAGTCTGCCTACGCGCAAGTGTGGACCGTTTACGATCGGTGCGAAGGGCTATTTCTGGCAGTACATCTTCGAGAAGTCGTATCTCTCGTGGGTGAAGAAGCAGGAAAAGAATACGCCTAACTTCCAGCTGTTCTTCCGTTCTGTGAAGAGTAACTTCCCTAATGCAGCCGACATGACCGAGTCGCTGCGCAGCGGATTCCGCGCTGGGAGCCTGCCACTGATGTGGATGACCAACACCCTCACCCACAACACCCGTGCCTTCGTCCTTTTCCTGGCCTGCCTTATCAACCAGCCGTGGGTCTATCCACTCTTCGAGATTACCGTGTTGGTGGCCCTCTATTTCTATATGCGCCATCGCCATGAGGAGTTCAGCTACCAGATGTACGAGAGGCTGGAGAAGGGCGATTACGACAAATGACGTCGGTGCTACTCTGACCGCATCATCAATGATCTCAAACAATATTGATACCCGATGACCCTACGACAACTTGCGATAAGTTTATCATTCATCCTCTGCATTTTAACTTCTGGAAGCGTTGATGCGCAGACGCTTACCGGACACATCATCGACGCACAGACCGGCGATACTATACCGTTTGCCAGTTGCATCTACCGCGGGCATGGCGTCGCTGTGGCCTCCGACATTGACGGCTACTTCAAAATAGCCCGCCACCAGTCCTGGCCACTGACCTTTAGTGCCGTCGGCTACCAGCAGCAGACCATTGTCATCGATGCAAAGACGCCTGCTTACCTCCGCGTCAGGCTGAAGCCCGACACGAAGGTTCTCAAGGAAGTCACCGTCAAATCGAAGCGCCAGCGCTACAGCCGAAAGAACAATCCTGCCGTGGAGCTCATGCGCAAGGTTGTCGCTGCGAAGAAGCGCACCGACCTCTCGAACCACGACTTCTACCAATACAACAAGTACCAGAAGCTGACGCTGGCCATGAACGATATCACCCCGGCCATCCTCGACTCGGGAAAGTTGTCGAAGAAACAGTGGCTTCTGGACCAGATAGAGGTGTGCCCCTATAATCAGAAGCTCATTCTTCCCATCTCGGTTGACGAAACGGTGTCGCAGAAGATCTACCGCAAGTCGCCCCACGACGAGAAGACCATCATCAAGGGCATGAACAATACGGGCATCAACGAGCTGATACAGACAGGCGACATCCTTACGACGGTCATGAAAGACGTCTTTACTGATGTCAACATCTACGACGACCAGATACGCCTGCTCCAGTATCCCTTCACGTCACCTATCGGCGATGATGCCATCGCCTTCTACCGCTATTATATCGAAGACACCATCTACGTCGACCATGACCTCTGCTTCCACCTGCAGTTCCTTCCAAACAACCAGCAGGACTTCGGCTTCCGTGGCCATCTTTACGTGCTTGCCGACTCGTCCTATCAGGTGAAACGTTGCGAGATGACCATCCCCAAGCGCTCGGACGTTAACTTCGTTGAGAACATGAAGGTGGTGCAGGAGTTCACCAAGCTGGGAAATGGTGAGTGGGTGCTCTCGGTCGACGACATGTTTACCGAATTGAAAGTGGCCAGCTTCCTACAGCAGTTTGCCATCATCCGTAACACCCGCCTGACCGACTATGCCTTCGATGAGCTGCCCAAACAGCTGTTTAAAGGCAAGAAGAAGGAGGTAAAGGATGTCAATGCCATGATGCGGGGTGACGATTTCTGGGCACAGTATAGGCAGGTGGAACTCACCAAGAGCGAGAGCTCGATGGACGCCTTCGTGCATGGCTTGGAGCAGATCAAAGGCTTTAAGTATATTCTATTTGGCTTGAAAGCCTTCATCGAGAACTTTGTAGAGACGGGTTCGCCAAAGACACCCAGTAAGGTGGACATCGGACCTATTAATACAATGATTTCGCAGAACACCATCGACGGGTTGCGCATGCGTATCTCGGCACAGACGACAGCCAATCTTGACTCGAACTTCTTTGTCAGTGGCTACATCGCACGTGGATGGAACTCGAAGAAGACCTACTACAAGGGCGACCTCATTTGGTCGTTCAACAAGAAGGAATATCTGCCGCGTGAGTTCCCCAAGCGCACGCTCACCTTCTCGTCGAGCTACGACATTGAGTCGCCGTCCGACAAGTTCATGCGAACCGACAAGGATAATGTCTTCACTTCTTTTAAATGGGCAAAGACGGAGAAGATGCTTTTCTATAATCGCCAGTCGCTGACCTTCGAGCGTGAGGAGGACTGGGGATTCCGTACTACCGTAGCCTTTAAGACCGAGGAGAACGAGGGCGTCGGTGACCTCTTCTACATCCCCTTGAGCGAGAGTGGCGATCGGCAGACATGGACTAACTGGTCGAATCCCGTGCCCTTCACCTCTGAAGGGGCCCAATCCGTTCCCCTTACCTACACGCCGTCCCACAAGATTCGCACCACCGAGCTCCGCGCTGAGCTCCGCTTTGCTCCCGGCGAGACCTTTATCAACACCAAGCAGCGCCGACTGCCCATCAATCTTGATTCGCCTGTGTTTACCCTTGGCCACACCATGGGCTTCAAGGGACTGCTCGGCGGCGACTACAAGTACAACCTTACGCAGGCAAGCATTTACAAGCGTTTCTGGCTGAAGTCGTGGGGCAAGATTGACTTCCAGGTCAAAGGCGGCATCCAGTGGAACCAAGTGCCGTTCCCGCTGCTCGTGGCGCCTGAGACGAACCTCTCATACATTCTTCAGGACTACACCTTCATGCTCGTCAACAACATGGAGTTCCTCAACGACCGCTATGCTGCAGCTATCGTCTCGTGGGACCTCAACGGTAAAATCTTCAACCGCATCCCACTGCTCAAACGGCTGAAATGGCGAGAGTGGCTCTCGGTGCGCTGCTTCTGGGGCGACCTCTCTGACAAGAACAATCCTTTCCTCGCTGAGAATGCGGGTAGTGACGTGCTGATGTATTTCCCCGAAGGTTCCTATATCATGGACAACAAACGTCCTTACTGGGAGGTGTCTGCCGGCATCCACAACATTCTCAAGATTATCCACGTGGAATATGTGCGTCGTTTGAACTATCTCGACCTGCCAACCGCCCACAAGCAGGGTGTGCGTTTCATGATTCGTATGACCTTCTGACCTTTCAATATTCATTCTCCAATCCATGAGTAAACATCGCATTTCATTGAAAGACCTCGCACAGCGCCTCGGCGTTAGCATTGCCACCGTGAGCCGCGCCCTGCATGGAAGCCCGGAGATTGGGCAGGAGATGCAGCGGAAAGTGAAGGCGCTGGCTAAGGAATTGAACTACCGACCGAACCCCTTTGCACAGAGCTTGCGCAAAGAGGCCCCGAAAATCATTGGTGTGGTGGTTCCCAACCTAGTAACTCACTACTATGCCGCCGTGCTCGATGGCATTGAGGCCGAGGCACAGAAGGCGGGCTACAGCATTATCAGCGCCAACAGCCACGAGTCGTGCGAGGCCGAGGCTCATGCTATTGACAACTTCAACAGTCTGCATGTGGAGGGCATTATTGCCTGCCTGGCACAGGACACCACGGACTACACCCACTTCGAAGAGATTCGGCGTATGGGCATACCACTGGTGTTCTTCGGACGGACGTGCCTGACCGACCAATTCTCGAGCGTCACGGCCAACGGCGACGAGGCTGCTCAGCAGGCCACACAGCACCTGCTTGATACGGGGTCGCGCCGCGTGGCTTTCATCGGAGGTCCAAACCACCTCGACATGGTGCGCCGCCGCAAGCACGGCTACTTAGAGGCGCTGCGCGACAACCGCCTGCCTATTGAGCGAGAGCTCGTCGTCTGCGACCGCATCGACTACGATGTGGCTCTGCACAACACGTTGCAACTGCTGCAGCGTGAAAATCGTCCCGATGCTATCCTTGCCTTCAACGACATTCTGACCTTTGCAGCCTTTACGGCTATCAAGCAGCTGGGACTGACGATTCCCGACGATGTGGCCCTCATCGGATTTACTGACGATGCGCATGCCAAGTATATGACGCCCCAGGTGTCGGCCATTGAAGACCAGTCGCGGCTTATGGGCGAGCGTTCCTGCCAGTTGCTGATGAGGCAGATTGGTGGTGACACGAAGGTCTATCGCGAGGTGGTGCCACAGAAGATTGTCATCCGAGGCTCATCGGCAAAGATTCATCACTCATAGCCTTACATCTCACCTAACGATTGCCTCCCGTCTCCTCAACTCCTCAACTCCTCAACTCCCCATCTCCCCATGACTATTGAGCCTATCGCTTTCTTCCATTCGCCGATGACGTCGAAGTTCGGCATTCCACGGCAGAGCGGACTGGCCGATGCGCTGCCGGGACAAATCATCTTTGAACCTCCTTTCCGCCATCCCGACGCCGTGAGGGGACTTGACGACTTCGACTATTTGTGGCTTATCTGGGAGTTCTCAGCTAACGCTTCGCCAGCAAAAAAGTCTTTGGATGCGAATCAAATCCACAATGATGGAATGGTAGATGGCAGACCCTCGCTCACCGTGCGGCCGCCGCGCTTGGGTGGTAACACCCGCATTGGCGTGTTCGCCTCACGGTCGCCTTTCCGTCCGAACAGGCTTGGCCTCTCGTGCGTATATATAAATAAGGTGGAGCTGACCACCAGCAAGGGACCCGTGATACATGTCCGTGGTGCAGACTTGATGGATGGCACGCCCATCTATGACATCAAACCCTATGTGGCCTACGCCGACAGTCATCCCGATGCCCGCAGCGGTTTTGTCGATACCACTCAGTGGCAGATGCTCGACGTTGTGATTCCCGATACGTTGGCCATGCACTTTACGCCTGAAGAGCTTACTGGTTTGCGACAGGTGCTGGCACAGGATCCGCGGCCACCCTACCATGATGATGACAACCGCGTCTACGGCATGCCCTTCGTTGGTCGTGATGTGCGCTTTCGGGTAGCTGATGGCGTGCTCAGCGTCGTCGAAGTAGTGTGAAATTATGTTATATAGCATATAATGTGCAGAAAATATTTTTTTTCTGCGTGTATTTTAAACTTTTTCCTTACTTTTGCGTCCGAATATTAGTTACACGGACAAAAAAATAGAGAATCCGTAAGTTTAACCCATAAAAAACAGTGACTAATATGAAAAGAACGGTATTGGCTATTGCAGCCACGATGCTGATGAGTGCCAGTGCAATGGCACAAGACGACACGCAAGCGAGACGTGATCGGAGAGAGTTCAACCCTGAGCAGATGATTCAGAAGCGTACTGACGACATGGTGAAGACCTATGGTCTGAACGAAGAACAGGCTGCCAAGGTGCTGGAGCTGAACAAAAAGAGGAGCGAGCAGATGCGGAGCATGCGGCAGCATCGCGGTCCGCAGATGAGGCCCGAAGGTCGTCAGCCCATGAAGAAAGACAGCCTGAACGAGGGTCAGCGTCCCCAGCGAATGGAGAGGGACGGCATGAAACGCCCTGACCGTCCCCGTATGGAAAAAGGCGCACGCGACAATGGCCGCTTGGAAATGAGGAAGCAGATGGAGGAGTACGACAACGCCCTGAAGGAAATCATGACCGAGGAGCAGTTTAAGGCTTACAAGAGCGACCAAGAGAAGCGCATGAAAGAAGGTCCTCACAGAGCGCGCCCAGCAGATCGGACACAGAAACAATAAGATAATTTTTCATAGTGATTTAGGTTAACATAGTGTTTTTGAACAGAGACGAGCGCGTCTCACTTCTAAGGTAGTAAGGCTCTTTTAAACAGTAAAAAGTATTAAAGAGATAACTAAAAATGTCCTCTATGTGAATAGGGGGCTTTTTTTTGGCTGTTTCAAAAAAAAGTCGTAACTTTGCACCCGCAATGAATAAAATACTGTACTTACTGATGGCTGCCGGCATCATGATGCTGGGCGCCTGCAAAGACAAAAAGTCTGCTGATGAGAATATACTGACCACCGACTTCGTGCCGCCGAAGCCGCAGGCACCAGTCGCCATGCCTGCTACTGAGGAGCATGCCGATATAAAGTGGGGCGGTAGGCCTTACCGAGTGCAAATTCGCCGTGAGCCCGTTGACAGCTTGCCTATGGTGACCAACGATTATGGCCAGAAATACGTCGACAACCGCGTGTCGGTCTACATCGGTACGCCCGATGGCACGCCCTTTTTCAGCCGCTCGTTCAGCAAGGCGTCGTTTCGCTCCCATCTCGACAAGGACTATTGGCGCAATGGTCTGCTCACTGGTATCTACTTCCTGGGTTCAGACGGTGCCACTGTTGATTTCACCGTGTCTATCAGTCACCCTGAGATGTCAGATGGCGACGATGTTCCTTTGGTGCTTTCTGTCGACCATCAGGGCGGTGTCAATGTGAAGCTTGATGAAGAGCTGTTCGACGTTGTTACTCCGTAAACTCCTCGGTGTGGATATGTTGGATGCCGAGAATACGGCGTCGCCGTTTGTCTTCTATGTAGCCATATTGGTTCATGCGGGTCATGCTCTCGCCTAACCGCAACAGCCGCTTGAATTTCTCGGCTCGCACCTCGTCCATCCGTCCCTGTGCAAGGCGCCTTTTATTGTACTTGATCCAATCCACCATGACGAGGTCTTCCTCTTTGTGTTTGGAGGGGCGACGTTTATGCCTTTCCATAAATGTCATTACTTCATTGTAGCGCAATTGCCACTTCTCATCGTTTTTCATGTGGCCCAAATTTGTTTCCAATGTTTGTTGAGTAATTCCATAGACTTGAATATCAAGTCAGCACCTGACTCCGCCAGCAGACGGTCGGGTAGGGGACCGGTGTTGACGGCAATGGTAAAGATGCGGGCAGCTACACCGGCGCGAACACCCAGGGGAGCATTCTCCACGACGACGGCCTCTTGTGGCTGGAGGTCACCCATCATGCGGAGTCCCGCCAAGTAGGGGTCGGGGGCCGGCTTGCCCCGGCTGATGTTGTAGGCCGTTACCATGTGGGCAGGTGTCACGAAGGCACCGAAGTCGCGTAGCACCCGCTCTAAGAGGGGACGCTGACCGCTGCCTGTCACCACACCCACCTGCCAGCCGGCTGCCGTGATCTGTTCCATTACGCCGATGATGCCTGGCATCAGTGACGGAGCTGGCATAGCATGGAAGCGGCGCGACTTTTCGTCGTACATCCGTTGAGCCTCGTCCTCGCTGATGTCGGTGCCTCGCTGTTGACGTACCAGCTGGCGAATGGTGTCGGTGCCTCGCTGGCCCTCGGTCATGTAGGCGTCTTGGGCCGACATGGTGAGGCCAAACTGTGCCATCGCTTCCTGCCATGCTACGGCATGGTTGGGCATGGAGTCGTAAAGCACGCCGTCCATGTCGAAGAGCACGGCCTTGGGACGCAGTGCCCCAAAGTCGTGCTTTCCATGATAGTTTCTTATAGCGGTAGCAAAAACTTCACTATTCACGCTCCAGCCGCTCTTTGATGGCCTTCGACTCTGCCTCGTAGCCGGGCTTGTCGAGCAGGGCAAACATGTTTTTCTTGTAAGCCTCTACGCCGGGCTGATTGAAGGGATTCACGCCAAGGACGTTGCCACTGATGCCGCAGCCAATCTCAAAGAAGTAGATGATCTGGCCCAGATAGTACTCGTTCAGGCGGGGGACGCTGAGGCGGATGTTGGGCACACCACCGTCGACGTGTGCCAGGCGTGTGCCAAGCTCAGCCATCTTGTTCACCTCGTCAACACGCTTGCCGGCCAGGAAGTTCAGGCCGTCGAGGTTCTCCTCGTCTTCAGGGAAGAGCAGCTTCCGCTCAGGCTCTTCTACCGAAATGACGGTCTCGAATATGCTGCGCTCGCCGTCCTGTATCCACTGCCCCATGGAGTGCAGGTCAGTAGTGAAGTCGACACTGGCGGGGAAGATGCCCTTTTTGTCCTTGCCCTCTGACTCGCCGTAGAGCTGTTTCCACCACTCGCTCATGAAGTGAAGCTTCGGCTGGTAGTTCACCATAATCTCAATCTTCTTGCCGTTCTCGTAGAGGGCGTTGCGTACGGCGGCATACTGGGCGGCAGGGTTCTCCTGGAACGGCACGTCCTTGCCGCACAGCTTCTCCATATCCTGGGCACCCTCGACCAGCACCTTGATGTCGAAACCGGCGCAGGCGATAGGCAGCAGACCCACGGGTGTCAGCACCGAGAAACGGCCGCCGACGTTGTCGGGAATGATGAACGACTTGTAGCCCTCCTTGTCGGCGCAGGTGCGGGCTGCCCCGCGCTTAGCGTCGGTGACGGCGACGATGACCTTCTTAGCTTCGTCCTTGCCACGCTGTGCTTCGCACTGTTTCTTCAGCAGGCGGAAGGTGAGGGCGGTCTCCGTCGTGGTGCCGCTCTTTGAGATGTTGATGACACCGAACTTCTTGTCTTTCAGGTATTCGGTGAGTTCCGAGAGATAGTCCTCGCCGATGTTGTTGCCGGCGAAGAGGATGACGGGCTTTGTGTTCTTCAGCCAACCGAACGAATTGCTAAGGGCTTCGATGACGGCACGCGCTCCCAGATAGCTGCCGCCGATGCCAGCCACGACGATGGCTTCGCAGTTTTCGCGCAGAACGTTGGCCGTCTGCTGAATCTCATCGATAAATGCCGGCGTGATTTCCGACGGCAAGTGCAGCCATCCCAAGAAGTCGTTACCTGGGCAGGTTCCTGCTTCCAGTGCCTGCTGTGCTGCTTTCACTCTCGGCTCAAAAGCCGCTACTGCGTCCTGCTTCAGGAAGCACGACGCCTTTGTAATGTCAAGACTGATGTTCTTCATTAATTGTATAATTTTAGTAAGTAGTACTATAGATTGCTGCAAAATTACAACTATTTCCTGACATACGCAAATTATTCCGCCGAAAGTTTTGCGCTTTTACTTTTTTTCATTATCTTTGGGTCTCCAGCTAGTTTTACTAGTCTCACTAGTTTAACTAGTCCCACTAGTCATAACTAGCTTCACTAGTCATGCTAGCCCCTCTTAGGGCTCTCTTTGGCGGTTCCGCCTTTCCTGCTCCAGTAGAACTTCGAGGTGGCGCTTCTCAGTGAGGAGCTGCTCTATTCTCTGTTCGAGGATGGGGACTTGCTGGCGTAGGCTTTTGTTCTCGTCGCGCAGACGCTGAAGTTCGTCGTCGAGACCTTTCCTGTAGCCGGTGCGGGCCGCATACATGCGTTCCCGGATGCCGCCTTGAGTGACGAATTGCTGTTCCAAGCCGCTGAGGTAGGTCTTCATCATTTTGTCGGTCATGTGGAGCAGTGTCAGTGCGATGTTACACTGCTCCTCGTCGTTCCAACGGTCGAAGAAAGGCTCGTAGTCGCTCACCTTGTTATGCTTCCTACAGAAGTCGAGCATCTGGTCATAGCGTGGGTGGGATGATTGCCAGTAAGAGAGGTGCCGGGTGTTGAGATAGTCCTCGTAGTCGGCACGCAGTTCTTTCAGCGACGAGCGTGCAATGTTGAGCAGTTTCAACTGTAGCTCCGTTGAGGTCATGCCGTCGGCAAAGCCCTCTACGATGTTCTGTTTGCCTGAGCGGGCAGCCTGAATCATTTGGTCTACGGTGCGGTCGCCTTTTGTAGGAAGGAACCGCTTGGCAAAGTGGTAGGTGAGGGCATAGAGAACCTCACTCTTCTGATAGAAAAACAGGTACTGATACTGCACTTCGTCCTGCAGCACTTTGGGCAGCTTGCTGTTCTCCATTGTCAGTGGATGACTATGCGTTCGTTGCTGACTATTAACCCATTTCCTTATAAAAGCCCTGCCATGATGTTGGTGATGGCGACGATGTCGCCGATGCCCACCAGGCCATCACCGTTGACGTCGGAGCGGAAAAGGGGAATGTCGTTGGTAATACCGGCCATGATGTTTGTGATGGCCACGATGTCGCCGATGCCTACCAGTCCATCGCTGTTCACGTCGCCACGGAGTGCCGTAGACAGGTCGATGTAGTCGTCAACACTGGTAGCGAAGTTGATATCGTAGATGTCGCAACTGCCGTCGGAAGCCGACGAGGTGAGTCCGAAGATGGTCTGTCCGAGGCAGACGTTAGGACGGTCGCCGGTGAAGTTCTCGTAGATGCCACTGGTGGCCATGTTCCAGGCAATGACCGTCTGCTGTGTGTCACCGATGTTAATGGTGCGCACGGCGGTGGGTGCCACCTGCGTGCCGTGGTTCGAGCCGTTGAGCCACCAGAGGTAGGAGTGACTACTGGTAGTGCTGAGGCTGGTGCCGCGCACGACGAGGTAGGTCTGGTTGGCTGAGATGTCGTAGTCGCAGTCCTGGTAGCGCAGCATCAGCGCGATGTTGTTGTTGCCGCGGCTACGGGCATGCAGGATGTTACGTTCTGTGTCGTAGGTGATGTTAGACGCAGCAATGCGGTTGGCGTCGCCCGTCGTCCACTCCGAGCAGACGAAGCGGTAAGCTTTGGCCGTGGCATCGTAGCCGCTCATCAGTCTCAAGTAGTAGAGGCCGGGGTTCAGTGTGCCCTTGTCGGCCGCGAGGCGCACGGTGAACTTTGCCTTGGCAGTGCCGTCGGCCTGTTTCGCAAGACCAGCCGGAATGGGGTACTCAATATTATAAAAACCATTTTGGTCGGCGTTCTTCACACTTGAAGGGATAGTGATGTCGGCAATCTTCTGACCGTCGACCAGCAGCGAGGCCTTGCGTCCGCGGTCGGCCGTGGTAAAGCGACAGAGAATGGAGAGGCTGTCGGTGACACCACGGGTGTTGTAGAGGGCATACTCGACATAGCCGCCTTTTTGTGCGTCGCGGTAGCGCTCACCGTTGTAGGTGCCTGTGCTGCTGTCCGAGGAATAGTTATACTCATGGCCGGCCTCGCTTTGTTGTTCGCCGGGGGCTACGAAGTCGATGGTACGTGTGACAAGCGCTTCGTTCTGTGCCTCCGTCTGTGCCATGTCGCTTTGTGCGAAGGCTTCAGCCGTCTGCTGATACCAGTAGCACATGTAGCGGGCGTGGTGAATCTTATGGAATGGCACAAGCTTCAGCGTTGTCCACTTGTAGGTGCTCACCTCCGGGCGGCTGACGTCGATGACGAAGCTCAGGTCGATGGAACGCAGACGCTGGATGCGGCTGAGCACATCGGCACGGTTGCCAATGAGCAGCGGCGCGTCGATGAGGCTCTTGGCCGAGGCCATGGAGCCGGGGGCATGGTCCATGCGCCCGCTGCCGGCATACTCGTTTTGCAGCCGTTCGTAGCTGAGCCCTGTGCCCTCAGCTTCGTCGGGCTTGGCGGCGGTGGTCTGTGCACCGAGTAGGATGGGACCATACTTGAAGGCGATATAGTCTTCATAGCCCGGACATGTCTCGTAGTGCAGCTGTGGGTCTAGGGTGATGAGAATCCTGTCGCCCACGGCCCAATCGCGCGTCTCACTGAAATAGCCGGCCTTGCCCATCTCGAGGGAACTCGTGTCGAGCGTCGTGCCGTTGAGGTCGATGGTGAAGTTCTTACCAGCCCATGCCGGGTGGCGTATGGCGATGGTGTAGTGGCCAGCCTTGCCGATGGTGAGCTCGGTGGTGTTGCTGTTGGGGAAATTGGTCTCCTGCTTGATGATGAAGGCGTCGCTCTCGAGTTGCGATGGTACAAAGAGGTTGACGTAGAGCGTCTCTTCACCGTTGTGGGTGTAGATGAAATGACCATACTTCGAGTGGTTCTCCATGCCGGTGCCCACACAGCACCACATGCCTTGGTTCACTTGTGAGTAGATGCGGTAGCCCTGTGGGCGCAGTGTGGTGAAGTAGACGTAGCCGCCCGTCTGAGGGTCTTGGGTGGCGAGGATGTGGTTCCACACCGTCTGCTCGTAGAAGTCGGCATACTTGGCAGCGGACTGCAAGTCCCCTGCAACAACAGTGCGGTCGGCCATCATTTCCGACAGTTTCAACATGTTGTTTGAGTTACACGTCTCTGGGCCGTCAAGATGGTCGATGTAGCGGTTGGCATTGGCACGGGCGAGGAAGTGCTCGCTGACGCTGTTGCCACCGATGCAGACGGTGCGGTTCGTAGCCACATCCTGCCAGAAATTCTTGGCTGCGGTGACATACTGGGCGTTGCCCTGTTCGCCAATGCGCTCCATACCAATATATTTAGGTACCTGCGTGTTGGCATGCTTGCCGTCGAGGAAAGTTGTGTTGAGCGACTGCATGCCGTTGAGCATCGTGCGGTGGGTGTACTTCTTGGCGGCATTGAGGTACTTCTCGTCATCGAACAGCTGGTAGGCATCGAGCATCGACTCGTTCATGCCGCCGTGCTCAATGTCGAGCACGGTTTGCATGTTGCTGTCGCTGACCTTGCTGACAACGTTGACACTCCAGTCGGCCAGTTTATGGAACAGCTCCTTGGCCACCTCGTTGCCGCCGTAGATGTAGGCATCGCGCAGACCGGCCAGAATTTTGTGTTGCACGTAGAAGGGCACCCATCCACCGTGGTTCCTCAGTGGCGCGATGTTACCGGTGTAGAGGGCAGTCCAGTCGCTGTTGATGGGCTGTCCGCCGATGAAGCCGTAGAGCCCCTGCGTGTTGGAGTCATACTGGTCCTGACAGTCTTTCATGACGCTGACCATGTAGTCCAAACGCTGCTTCAGCTGGGCTTTCATGTCCGCGTCGTGGCAGGCGGCATAACCCAGTGCAAGGGCCGACAGGTAGTGGCCACCGACGTGTCCGCTGAGGTCGAACGAGGCATCACCCCAGTTGCTGAAGTTGGGGTGCTTCGTCATCCACTGGTAGTAGGGCGACGACTGGTCGGTGGTAGAGGCAAGGCCGGCTTGGCGCACGTAAGGTGTCAACAGCCGGTCGACGTTATACTGCATGAGCACTTTCAGGTTCAGGTCCATGGCCGTCTTCATGGGGCCGTCGAGCAGGGTTACCTCTTCCAGGTCAAAGTGCTGTGGATAGAGCTTGCTCTGGGCACTCGTTGTGGTGGCCATGCCCAGCATCAGCAGGGTGGCCGTCATTGTCAGTAGTCTCTTTTTCATATTTCCGATATTTGTTTAGTAGATTCTTTCAACATGTTTCTCGTCTCCTCGATGATGCGCAGCAGGTCGTCCATCCGTTCAGCACGGAGCATGGCGATGCGCGTCTGTCGGAAGTTTGGAATGGCCTTGAAGACGGGCGTGGCTGCCAGGTGACGGCGAGTGTGCAGGATGCCCCGCTGCTCGTCGATGCGCTCCACGTTGATACGTAGCAGTTCCTCCAGCGTGTCGATCTTCTCGTCGAGCGTCAGCTCCTTACGTGAGAAGAGCCAGGGGCAACCGAAGGTGGCACGCCCCACCATGACGGCATCCACGCCGTAGGTGTCGAAGGCACGGTCGGCATCGCTGAGCGACTTGATGTCGCCGTTACCGATGATGGGGATGTGGATGCACGGGTTGCGCTTCACCTCACCGATGAGTGTCCAGTCGGCCTCGCCGGTGTACATCTGGGCACGGGTGCGGCCATGGATGGTCAGCGCCTGGATACCACAGTCTTGCAGCTGTTCGGCCAGTGTGGTGATGATGAGCTGGTCATGGTTCCAGCCCAGGCGCGTCTTCACAGTGACGGGCACGCTGACGGCCAGCACCACCTGGCGTGTAATCTCGAGCATCTTTGGCAGGTTCTCCTTCTGCAGCATGCCCGCTCCGGCGCCCTTGCCCGCCACTTTCTTCACGGGACAGCCAAAGTTCAGGTCGATGATGTCGGGGCCAGCCGCCTCGACGATACGTGCCGCCTCGACCATGGCATCGAGGTCGCGACCATAAATCTGAATACCGACGGGGCGCTCCTCGTCACTGATCTGCAGCTTACGAACGGTGGACTTAACGTCGCGTACCAGTGCCTCGGCACTGACAAACTCAGTATAGACCATCGCCGCTCCAAACCGTTTGCACAGCAGGCGGAACCCGATGTCGGTGACATCCTCCATCGGTGCAAGGAAAACGGGACGCTCGCCAAAATCTATGTTACCTATCTTCATTTAATGTTCAATGCTCAATGTTCAATGCTCAATGTTCAATGTTCAATGTTCAATGCTCAATGTTCAATGTTCAATGCTCCATGGTGATTGCTGCAAAGGTACGTATATTTTTCCAAACAGCCAAGGAAAAAGTTGTTTTTTCTGCTACTTGTACGCCCTTTTTACTGACGGATGTGAGGAATAGAGCCGTTTTTTGTCGAAAAGTGTTTCGGTATTGAAAAAAACTTTGTATATTTGCAAGCTGAATGTGCTATTGTTTCATTTAAAACCTTGATGAATATGAAAAGAAGTCTATTGGCAGTCATTTTCACCTGTTGCACGCTGGCGCTGGCGGCACAGGATGCCATCCGTGTGAACTATAAAGGCGCCAAGCCAACCATTAGCGACTTTGTGTCGGCCTTCCTTTCTTCCCGCGATGATGACGATGAGGATGCCGAAGTCGATGAAGCGTTCAATGCCGTCGGTTATGCATGGGACCAGCACCTTAAGGGCCTTCCACAGGCAGAGCATGTGACGCTCACCATCGACGAGCGAAACGGCTACGTGGTCTATGAGAGCTGGTCCGATAACGACTTGTGCAGGATAGAAATGTGCTACTGGAACGAAGCAGATGGAAAGCACAAGCTGTTTGCCTACAACGTGGCATGCTTCTCAGATGGCAAGTGCAGAATGGGCCAGTATGACGGCCTCATCTTCTGGCGCTACGACAATGCCACGAAGAAGATGACCAACTGTGATGACACCGGCGTTGACATTATCTATCATTCGGAAGACAATGTCTTGGCCAGCTACTCGTTGCCGCGTGCTGGCAAGGACATCACGGTCACACTGTGGTATGAAACCGGTCCGAAGCAGAAAACGCTGAAGTGGAACGGCCGTCGTTTCACCCATTGAGCGATTCCTTTCGTCGTCTCTGCTCTTAAACTGCTGTCTTCGCATAATAATCTGATGAGATGGGGCTTGATATTCACATAAAGATCAGTCGTTTCAGGTTACTCTGCCGCCATTTGTACCAGAGCGGCAGCCTATGGGTATGTCTGAGCAGCCATCTTTCCAGTAAGGCGAGTAGCGTTTTAGTCATGCTGATGTTCATTGTGAATGGCATGGTCGCTCAACCTGTTTGCAATATAACATCATATTACAAGACCTCAAGCAATGAGCCCTTACATCATATTTGCGGCATTCTGCAAGACAAGAGTGGTATGATTTGGATTACCAGTTGGGGAGGAATGTTCAGCTTTGATGGGACAAAATTCATCATCCATGAAGAGCAGAGAACTAAAAGTATAAGTATTGCGCCAGGACACGTAAGAGGAATAGAAGCCTGTCCGGCTGGTGGCACTTGGCATCTGATGGGTAAACCCAAGGAGGCGTTTACAACTGACCGTTTTGGAACGCTATGGCATCTAACAGACAAAGGCAGATTGTATTATCGGAGCAAGAACGGCGAGGAGGTGGCTTGTGATGATGCAGCTCCTCTTGAGGGTTACCGTGGCTGTTTTGCCGACAGGCAGGGTAACTGGTGGGTTGTCTGCTATTATGCTCTTCACAAGATTGTCTTTGACAGGCAGCGTATGATGCCGATGGCCGGATGTGAGGGGCAACGTGTGCGGTGTATACACCGCTTTCATGACGGAACTTTGTGGTTATGCCAGAGGCTTAATCCTAAAATCCTGGTTTATGGCCCTGATAATGTCTTTAGAGGCTATTTGTCGGCAACAGGAAGGGTTGAGACCCGTCCGTCTGACTTCCTGGCTCCTGTATATAGCCTTCACACCAGTGCTAATGGCGATATATGGGTAGGCACCAAAGGACAAGGAGCTTATCGGCTGCTTCCCGCTAACGACGAATCCTATAAGGTTGAGCATGTGGAGTGTCTTGCACCCCAAAGCGATGATGTTTATAGCATTACGAGTGATAATCATGGGCGTGTATGGCTTGCAACACTGAACGGTGGACTACTGTGCGTGTCGAAGGAGTCACAAGATACGCACAGGCCGAAGGCAGACAGGATAGCTGCTTATGACTACGACCATGTCCCGCGCCTGCACAGCCTTTACATGTTCAACGACACCCTGATAGCCGGAGGGTCAGAAGGGTTGGTGGTTGCCAACATTGACGTAGCATCGGTAAAGGATGCTTCGTTCCGGCTTCATCAGTATGATAAAGACAACGACTCAAGCCTCAGCAGCAATCTTGTGGACTATGTTATTGTTGATGACTCGGGGCAACTTATTGTGTGTACTGAGAATGGTGGCATTTGTGTCTGCACTTCGCCGTCGCTATTCGACAGCAAGCTGCGCTTTGAGCGAATAGACAATAAGAATGGCCTGTCTGATGTCGCCTTTGCCATCAAGCAGCATGGTGACAGCTATTGGGTGACCAGCCTTTATACACTCTCTCTTATCAAGAAGAACCGAGAGACTAACAAGTGGCAGATTTTAAGATTCGGACAGGAATACTTTGGCGGCAGCCTGCGTTTGGATGAGATTCCACCCATGCAGCTTAGTCAGGACAAATGGCTATTGTCAACCAGTGAGGGGGCGATGGTATTCGATACCCATGACATTGAGGACAAAGGATACATGCCGCCAATAGTCCTGACCAAGTGTAGTGTTGGTGACGGCAAGGACAGAGTGTATACCGAAATCCCCGATACCATAGTACTTGAAAGCAGTCAACGCTTCTTTAGCATTGAGTTCTCTGCCCTTGACTATAGTAATCCGGAGGGTATCAGGTACTTCTTTCGTTTACCCGACAACGACACCACATGGACTTCCATAAGCGGCAACATGCTGTCGTTTGCTGATATCAAGCCTGGTATGCACCGGTTAGAGGTTTGCTCTACTAACGGTCAGGGGGCGTGGGTCGGCAACACTATCAGAATACTGATCGAAGTAAAACCGCGTTTCTCCGAAACGATATGGGCATTGTTGCTGTTCGTGACCCTCATCGTGCTCTTTGCTGTGGGAGTGCTCTATACCGTTGTCTATGTGAGGCGAATCAAGAAGAAACATAATGATGTGCTCACCGCATACCTGTCTCTTATCGGCAAGCACGAGACTGTAGATACGGCAATTAGAAATGGCGTGACAGCTACAGCCAATGATGACGATTTCATCACACGACTGACGGAATATATCAACCAGAATCTTTCTAATCCGAATCTGCGAGCAGAGATGATGGCCGATCACATGTCTGTCAGCGTTTCAACACTCATTCGCAACACGAAGTCTCAGATGGGAGTCACGCCAGGCGAATTCCTTTCCAAGGCCAGGATTCGCAAGGCTGAAATCATTCTTGTTCAGCAGAAGCACCTTACCATTTCAGAAGTGGCATTCAAGTGTGGCTTTAACGACCCCAAATATTTCTCACGCTGCTTCAAGAACGAAACAAATATGTCGCCGACTGAATTCAGAAGTCAAAAGTAGCTTGTTAACCCCAAATTGGTCATTGGAAACAATTTCCGTAAAAGACCTCTTTAGGAGGTCTCTTGTGCTAACAAAATTCAAGTTCCACAAGCTATGGAAACTATGCGCAGCCAGCCCCGTAGGGGCGTGACATTGGTAGCCAGCCATTTTAATGGCTGGTATAAAGGGACGGTGGAAAAGCGTGCCTTTAGGTACGCGACAGCATCCAATTCTTGTCGCGTACCTATGGCACGCCCGCCACACCACCCCTGTTACCAGCATTCTTGCGTCCCGTTGGTAGCAAGCGACAAGGTCGAGCGGAAATGGCTGGCCGCTCGGCGCTTGCGACGCTTCGCTTCGCGAAGAACCCTGTCTGATGCCTCGGCATCGGCTGCGCAGAACTTGCGGAACTTGAATAACAAAACCTAAACAACGAGTCCGCAAACGCCTAGAAAACTATCTTGCGACTTAAGTGGTAAGAACTTGCGACTTATGTGGTAAGAACTCGCGACTTAAGTGGTAAGAATCTGCGACTTAAGTGGTAAGATAGTAAAACCGTACTAGCGGTAGCTGACTGTTATGACTGTTCGTGAATATCGGGTAAGTCTGGGTGAACCGTTGTCGGTCACCTCGCATATAATGTGTATCTCGCTGCCCTCAGTAGCATTGTCAGGCACGTTCACTATTGCCTTTTTGTCGTCAGCATGCTCAATGCAAACCGTCCCTTTGTAAGTGCCAGCCTCAGCATAATTCCACCAGCGGTAGGTCAGATCGTCTCCATCCGGGTCGTAGGACCCTTTGGCTGAAAGCTTTATTTTTGCTCCAGGCTTTGCAGTAATATTATAATGGTTGCACTTTACTACGGGGCTGTGGTTGGCCTCGGCATAGTCCTTGACACACCAGTCGGCACGGGCGGCAAAGTCGTTCTGAAGCGGTACCATCCATCGCCACATTGGGCGAAGATAGTCGCGAAGCAGCGTGTCTGCCACAATCTCTTTCTGCAGCCGGGTTCTGCCCCAGGCATTCGATGTGTACCATCTGCCTTCAGGGTACTTGTAGTTCTTCTCATGCACTTCGTCCAGCCAAGTGTTCTCGCGAATCCTGACATAGCGGCCACCCCAGCCGCCCCAGCCCGGGTTCTCGTAGCTGCGCAGCCCTGTCGGTATGACATGAAAGAATGCCGGCGAGTCACCCTCTGAGCGGTAGTCGCCATTTTCGTGTGCCTTGTAGAGTGAACACAAACTGCCATGCTCATGCAAGATGTGCCTGTTCATCCATGAGCCTTTCAGCACTTGCTGCTGCTCCTCTGGAATGTATTTCTTCCAGTGATAGAAGTACGCAATGAATTGGTCGCTGATGATCGTTGGAATACCGAAGCGTCCCCAGTGCGGACGGATATAGTCTTGGTAGGTCTCGTCCTGCTCCCAAATGAAATAGAAACGCAGCTTTGACGCCACTCGCTCCATCTCGTCAGGGTGGCATTCCTCAATGGTCTTCAGGGCGCGTGCAATGGTGTTAGTGCCGCCCCATGCCTGAAGCCAGATGGGACGCTCGTCACTCCGGTCCAGCAGGATGTCGACAATGCGGTTCGAGCCTGGCGTTTCCCGCTCCATTTCGTTCACTGTCTCCACATTGCCCGTATAAAACAACTTCATGACTTTTTCGGGCGAAGGATAGCGCTTGTCGTGCTTTATAAGCTGGGGGTATACTTCGGCATAGGCCTTGGCATAGGGTACATACCATTCGTCACCAGCCCATTTGTGGTCATGGGCATGATACTGTGAACTGGAGCTGATGATGGCTTCGCAGTCGATGTCGTTTAGATAGAGGAGTAAGTGTACCAACGAACACTCGTCGTCGATTTCCGCATCGGACGTCACAATAATACGCTGCCGCTCTTCAGCCGGTGCCTGGAGTGCCGCAAGAGTGATGGCCAGTAAAATAAGAAATCGTCCCATTTGTTGTCTATTTAAATGTGATTGTCATTTTCCGTAGGTCTCGAATACGCAATTACATCTTGGTCACTTTTACTATCTGGCCGCCAGATTTACGTATAATGTTGATGCCTCGCAAAGAATAGGGACGGTGTACACCGCCGAGCGAATAAGCCGACCACCTGTCGTGTGTCGTATGGCAAGGCGCTATGACTGTATTGGCATCGCTCGTCTTGCCACGAAACATTACGTCACTGATGCATATCGTCTTGTTGCTCATTGCACCACGTGACCAGGGATAGATGCGCAGATAGAAGGCTCCACCGGGTGCAATGCTGACGTAAGGCGTAGCCACGACCTCCTGCATGTTGCTGTTAGGCATGGTGCCCTTGGCGCTGTAGTCGCCCATCAAGACGGGATGAGAAAAAACAGCATCGGTGTCGTAGAATACATGGCATTGCATGCCGTTAGTGCCACAGCCACAAAGGAAAAGACTGACTTTCTCCAAAAACAGGGTAGTGGAAGCAAGGGCTCTTACGCCAAACTGCACATAGCGGTCGCTGTTATAATTCGCTTCTCCAGGCCATTCGCCCCCTTGAATGCCGATGCGTTGCGTCTTGCGCGTACTGTCCCATCCCGTGTGCTCAGGCCAAACAGCGTTCTTGTTCGGGGCGGTGTAACGGTCGAGCACCAAACCCTGCATCTGTTCCTCAATAACTTCGACGTCACCTGTGACCTCTGCGCTGTCATCCGATTCAAGCCGCCAATACACGGAAGCTTCTTTGCCCTCTGCATGGGGCTTTACGAATTCGCCCTTAACCGTCTCGCCGCACAGCTCATTGAGATACACTTCGAGGGCTGTGTATCCGCTGGAGTGCGTCAGGTTACGGTCGCTGGGGTCGTTGGGATTCAGCGTATGACGGGTCTCCCACTCGTCGGGCATACCGTCACCGTCACTGTCGACAGGAGGCGTGCTGGTCGACAGCTCTGGCCAGCCACCTACGTCCGCCTGCGAGTCAATGATGCCGCAAGGCTGTGTTGCGTCGGTCACGTTCTTCACCTTTTTATATTCCACGCCCTCGTAAGTGGCGTAACCGCCTCGTGTCTCACTGCAGATGCGCATATCCACGGCATCGCGCTTCGGGCAGGTGGCGCCAGCCTGTGCCAGCACCAGTTCGTAGGCCTCTATTGCCGTCTGCTCGGAAATCGGCATTGCCTCCCAAGGCTGTGCCATTTTCATGTATGATGCACTGCCTTCTGCCTGCACACCACCATTCCAGTTGTCTGCAGTGACCTCACTATTGCCCTCCATGTAGTTGCCACTGACGTACCATTTGCCGTAGTCGCCATAGTCATTGCGATATGAGGGGTTGACGATGCGCCAGCTGACTTTGCCGGGTTGTGTGGCCGGCCCCGGCTTGTAGTAGTTGTTCACCATATTAATATATGAACAGTCCGTTTCGGCGGGATTGTATGGGTCGTGAAACTCACCGCCATAACAGGAGTTGTAGCCCCAGTTGTAAACTACATTGTTGCGGTAGTCCATGTATCCAGTATTGGAGGCTATGCGCGGATTGCGGCTGGAGTGATGGGCAAGCAGGTTGTGGTGGTAGGTTGATAGGTTGGAGCCCCAGATTCCTCCAAAGCCATGGCTACCCTTTACGTGATGTGAGAAGAACATGCTCTCCGTAATCATACACCATTGAACGGTGACACTATCACAGCCATAAACTGACATGGTCTCGTCAACGCTCCATGATGCTGAGACGTGGTCAATGATGACGTTCTTCCGGCCACGGCATTCCAGTGCGTCGTTGTCACCTTCCAGATCATCGCCAAGCCTGATACGGATATGTCGCACGATGACATGGTCAGCGCCAATGCTCAATTTCCCTCCCCTCAGGCAGATACCATCTCCTGGCGCTGTCTGCCCCGCTATGGTGACGTAAGGGTTGCGGATAGTGATATTCGACTCCAGTTTTATGGTTCCCGATACATCGAACACAATAGTCCGTGGACCACTCTCTGCGATGGCGGCTCGAAAGCTACCTGTGCCTGAATCATTGAGATTAGTCACGTGAATCACTCTTCCGCCCCTTCCCCCCAGGGCGTACTTGCCATAGCCTTCTGCTGTTGGGAATGCCAACTGCCTGACTCCAGATTCAGCGATACTTGAAGTTACTGCTGCCAAAGCGAAGATCAAGCAAATCACTCTTTTAATACACTTCATATTCATTGCTTTTGTCGTTCTGATTGCAAAGGTAATAAATTGGTCGCAGAAAGGGGACCATTATTTCCTCAAAAAGGTACAAACTGTGTGCCTTGACACTATTTTCCCCCATTTTTGGAAAAATAATCCTCTTAATTGCTGGTTGTCGCGTCCTTTTGTCTCCACCATCGTGGGTGCCTCCTGTTCAAAGAGTTACCTGCGCGCTTCCCATTTTCCCCAAAAATGTTTGGTGGAATGAAAAATTATTCGTACCTTTGCCGCATCGTGTCGCAGCTCGGAGTTATTCTTCCCGTGTGACACTCGCTTTTACGCCGGCAGAGTACGGCAACAGCAATGACCTAAAACAAAAAACTGAAACAAATAAAACCAAATGATTATGAAGATTAAACTAACCGAAACAATTCGACGGAGAGTAATGGGAGTGTTGCCTCTGTCAACTCGAAAGCAAGGCAGGCTAAGGACAGCGTTTTCATTACTTTTGATGATGCTGACAGGAAAACTACTTGCCGTAGAATATACTGTTTCGCCCAGTGATTATACCAATGTGCCAACAGTGAATGTTACATTTAAAAACGACACTTGGTTGAAAGGAACCATACAGCTCAAAGCTGTTGTTAGTAGCAGTACGGTTACCTTCTACATCAAGAAAGGCGACGGGAGCAGTTCATTCATAAATAGATGTACTGTCAGAATTTTCAAAGACAACATCATCAGCGGAACAACAGTAACCAGTATTGGGACCAATGTTAGTCCTGGAGTTCAGATTAGCGCAGGTACATCATCCCCCTTCTCGACGTCATTGTCAGCAGATGATGTCTTAGGCTTTACCAGTGGCAGTCACACATACACTGCCCTCATCCAAAACTCACAAACCAGTCAGTTGTTTTATTCTGAGCCTGTTACGATTACTGCAGTCAGCAATGGACCTACGGTAGCAACACTAACAGCGAATGATGTCTCATCAACTTCTGCCACTCTCAATGGAATGGTTCGGCCTAATGGAACGAATACCACATACAGGTTTTTCTTAGGCAGATTGAAAACAAATTTGCAACAAGTTAGTTCGGGAGTGGTTTTTTCAAATGTGAGTTTCTCTAATGTCGAATATCATGCAAAAGATCTAACACCTGGACAAAGATATTATTTTCAAGTTACAGCAGAAAACAGTAACGGTGAAGATCAGGGGGACATTCTGAATTTTTACACGGAAGATAATAATCCACCTTCAACGCCAACCAATCCAAGCCCAACCAATGGTGCTACAAATGTAGCTACCAGTGGAAACTTTACTTGGAAATGTTCTGATGTGGAAGGAGATTTAATCAACTACAAGATCTATCTGGGTACAACAGAGTCCAATTTGAGTTATTACAAAACAAGCCAAGGCAAAGAATGTTCTTATGAGAATTTGGAAGGTGGCACAACCTATTATTGGCGGGTTGACCCATACGACAAATATGGCTCTACCACAGGAACAACGTGGCATTTCACTACAGAAGGCTCTGGTTCCACCGGCGGTGATAATGAGTTGGAGCAAGCTGTCACCTACCTGTCCGGAAGGAATATTATTGAGGGCAGCACAGTCAGTGCAGCCAATACAAGTAATCCGCTGCTACGTCAACATTTGGCGAAGATGGCTTTCTATGGTGCATACGGCAGCGAGTCGGCTGTGCCATCGACAGTGCCTTCGGACAACTACCCCAGTGTCTACGACCTGAATGTGGGCACCTATTACTACCGCGCTGTCAAAGCCCTGCTCTATTTGGAGTATGGCGATGGCGTAACACCCTTCGACCGCAATCGCCTGACATTCGATCCTACCGAAGAGATGCCACGAATCTATGTGTTGAAGGCCCTGATGGAAGCATTCAATCAGCAGCCCGACATGTCCAGCACCAGTTTGCCGTACACCGACCTCTCGTCGTTAGATAACCAGCTCCGCCTGAAGGGCTATCTGCGTAAGGCTGCCAGCTTGGGCATCGTCAACACGTCACTCACCACGTGGCGTCCTTCTGAAATCTGTACGCGTGGCGAAGCAATCCTCATGCTCTACCGCCTTATGAACAAGGTTGGCATTCCCAAGCCAGGCGACACCGACTACTTCCAGCCGCTGAACACTACAATGAAGACCATTTCGTTGGGAGCAAGTCTGCCGTTGGGCAACTTCCAGCACTACACCAAAACGAGCTTCACGCTCGACGGCGTGGTGCCCCTCGATTTCACGCACGCGTACAATAGTTATAATACAACGCTGCCGGAAATGTTCTTTGGCCAGAACAGCAAACGTGAGGCCTATCTGCCTTTATCTGAAGGATGGACGCACACGTATCATACGTTTATCACCACTGTCGAGAATAAGGTCATAGTCCACTGGGGAGGTGGCAACATTCATGTATATGAACTGAACGGTTCAACATGGAAACCCATTTCAATGGGTGTATATGATGAACTTACAACGGGCCCCTTAGCCATCAAGACGAAGTCCCAGGTGACATACTATTTCGAGAAGAGCTATTCGGGTGTCGCCTACCTAACAAGGATTGTCGACCGCAACAACAATACGTTGACCGTCAGTTACGAGACCGGGCAGAATAGTGAGCCCCGCATCAGCACCGTCAGCGACGGGCATGGTCGCAGTCTGACGTTCAAGTATAAAGATGGAACGAATCTTATTCTTAAAATTACTGACCCATTAGGACGCACAATAGTTTTCGGATATAAAATAAATAGTTCAACCGGACGTTACCAGCTTTCTGGCTTTAAGGATGCAAAGGAAAATGAAACCCGTTATTACTATGGGAACAGCTCTAAGGTCAGTACCTCCAAATTGTTGACTCAGATTAAATTGCCTAACGGCAACTATATCAACAATACATACAATGATAATAATTACCGTTTGACACAGACAGAGAATGGCGACAGCAAGACGACCGTCAACGTCACTTCTAACTACGGCAGTTCTGTATCAACAACGTCTAAGGTCAATGTTACTCGTGCTAATGGCACGTCAACATACAACTACGCCTATAACGCCAACAACGTGATGACGAGCATGACAGGTCCTAAATCGATGTCTGTAAACGTCACGCCATATACCACAACCGGTAAGCTAAACCTGCCCAAGTCCATCACGACCAACAGCACGAACATCAGCAACATTGAGTACGATGACAAAGGCAATGTGACTCGCATTGATGTCACAGGTGACGGCAAAACGCTGACCACGAAGTACGAGTACAACACCATGAACGACGTGACGAAAGTCACCGATCCCATGGGCTACGAGACGAACTACACCTACACCAACGGCAACCTGACGAAGGTTCAGTCGCCCATCAGCAGTGTGTGGACCCAAATCTCGCGGCTTAGCAACGGTCTGCCCTCACAAGTGAAGGATGCTGAAGGCGTGACGGTCGATTATAGCTATGACTCCTATGGAAACCCGAACAAGATAACGCTACCAGGCAGCCTAGTTACCGTGCCAACATACGATGCCGCTGGACGTCTGAAGAGCATCACAGATCCTATGAATCACACTCATAGCTACAACTACGACAAGAACGACAACTTGCTCAGCGAGAAGGATGCCCTCAACAACACGACCAGTTACGAATATGATGCGAACGACAATCTTACTGGTATTACAAATGCCAATAGTAAAAAGACGACTTTGGAATACGACTTTGACACCGATTGGCTGACTTCCGTGTCGTTCGAGGGTTCCACGAAGACCTACACTTACAACGCCGATGGTACGCTCGAAACCTACAAGAAGCCGGATGATACCAGACTCAATTACGAGTATGACCAGTTGGGCCGGGTGACCAGCGACGGCGTGAACGACTATAGCTACGACAGTAAGCTACGCTTGAAGTCCATATCTGGTAATGGCAAGTCTATCTCATTCGGCTATGATGGTTTCAATCGCATCACGAGCGCCGGTGACGCTACTTACACTTATGATGATAATAGCAACGTGAAGAGCGTTAACAACACGTCATACGGTTATGACAAGCTGAATCGTTTGGTTACGGTAAAGTTCAACGGCAAGACCATCACTTATACCTACCGTAAAGATAGCCAGCTCTCATCGGTGGATTATAACGGCGTGATGACCACCACATTCGGCTACGACTCTGCAGGACGCCTGACAAGCAAACAGACAAAACTAAGCAATGGAACGGTGGTGGCTGGCTATAGCTACACCCTTGATAAGGTGGGTAACATCACAAAGCAGACCAAACAGGAGCCGTTCGGTGACATTCTCCTGTCGAATGAGGATGTTAGTTACTCTTATAACACTGCCAACCGCATCACGAAAGCCGGCGACATCAGTTTCTCTTTCGATGAGAACGGTAATACAACAAAGCGCGGCAGTGAGAGCTACAACTGGGATGATGCCGACCGTCTGGTGCGTGCCGGTGGCACAGCCATTGAGTATGACCCCTTGGGTCTTATTGCGAAGTACGGTGACATCACCTTCACTACCGACCCATTGGGTATGGGCAATGTGCTCAGTGACTCGAAGGGAGCCGAGTATATATATGGTAACGGCCTTGAGGCTCGCGTAAAGAATGGCAAGGTGAGCTACTACGTCACTGACGTCCGTGGTTCTGTCGTCGCCATCGTAGATGACAACGGCAACATCTCCCACAAGTACCAGTACGACGAGTTTGGTAAGGTGACGCAGAAGGAGGAGGCCGATTACAACCCCTTCCAGTATGTCGGCAAGTATGGTGTAATGTACCTCAGCGACCATCAGTACTACATGCGTGCCCGCCACTACGATCCCACCATCGGTCGCTTCCTCTCCGAAGACCCGATTTGGAGCACCAACCTCTATCCGTATGCGGATAACAATCCAGTAATGGGGATTGACCCGAGGGGAAGCTATAATGTAGAGGTTGCTAAGATTGCAGGAGATTTTGACAAATTCTTTGAATCATCGAGAGCTAGTGTAAATGCTTATTATAATGATGTTAAGCAACAAATTGCAAAAGGTATAAATAAAACCCAAGAAGAATTAAATGCATTGGCAAAAGATGTTCAATGTTATTGGGATCCAAGTAAACCTCAGTGTAAAGGAGGCAACTATCCATCTCAAGGGCTTAAAAGTGCCCTTAAAGAAAGTGCAAAAGAATTTGGGCAAGGTATGATTATGGGAGCGGTTGGTGTTATTGGTGCAACTGTTACTGTTTATTGTGGAGGATATATATTAGAAGGGGTTGTAATTGCCGTGCAAGAAGGATTTTCAATAATTGCAGCAAAGGCAGCTGAAGGCTCTCTTATATATTTGACGATACCTGTAATAGCTGGCTAAATATCAGTTTTTTCGCCAATTTAACTATTGTGCTATTTTTTCATATAAAAAAGACAACAAAAATATGAGACAGAGATTATTATATACATTGACACTTCTGTTTGCAACCCTGCAGACATTTGCCCAGACTTACACCTACGACAGTAACTATCGGTTAGTAAAGGTGCTGTATGAAAACGGTGTGACAGTGAATTATACCTACGATGCCCTTGGCAACCGCCTCACCAAGACGGTGACAGGTGCCACGGCACAAACCTACACCATCACCACTGCCGTCACGCCCTCGGGCAGTGGCACGGTGACTGGTGGTGGTACCTACGCCAAAGGCGCTACTGTAGAACTTAACGCCATTGCCAATGCGGGTTATGAGTTCTCGAAATGGAGCGACGGGGATATTGATAATCCCCGGACTATCACCGTCGATGGCAACAAGAGCTTTACCGCTCAGTTCGTAGCGGTGACCGATATCGTTGGCGATGTGAACAGCGACGGCGTAGTAGGCATCGGCGACATCGTGGCTGTGACGAACGTCATGGCAGGTATAGCTAATGATGCAGCCTTACAAAGGCGTGCCGACGTGAACGACGACGGCATGGTAGGCATTGGCGACATTGTTGCCATCACGAACATCATGGCTGGAATCGGTGGTAGTGGCGGCATTGAATTTACAGATCAAGTGAATCTGGATGCAAGCTCTTGGGGTGGCAACGGTATGGTTGACTGGGCTGCTCCAGAGGTGGTGACTGCCGACGGTCGGACAACGGCATTGGCAGAACAATATGTGGAGCCAGCGACCAGAACGGGTATCGTATTAGAACAGACTTTGACGGGGCTGCCTAATGGCACCTATAAGGTGGAGCTTTATGCCAATGCGTACTTCACTGATGGACGCGGTTTCTCGTCGGATGCTACGGAAGGCCAGATGGACATGGTGTATCTCTTTGCCAATGACACGAAGTTGTACATCCCAGTGCATATCGGCACGGAGTTTTCTGTCAGTGACGAGTATACACTGACGGCGAAAGTGACCGACGGCACACTCCACATGGGCATGTACTCTGAGAAGGCGGGCACAAACTGGTGGACGATACAGATTAAGTCGCTTAGCCGTACCGGCAATTGATAGACGGCTGTACTTGATAATTGCAACAGCAACTACACTCTGATGTCAGATGTAGTTGCTGTTGCTTTTGTGTTGATGCGGTTTCTCCCTTCACACCGAGGCAATGGTGCTGCTTTGCAGGTAGTTGCGGTGAAGGGATTGCTGACGGTCAGGTGCCAGTCTTGCGGTAGATGTAGGCGGTGCCGGCCTTCACGCGGTAGTATTTGGGATAGGGCTCGCCGACGAGGTCGTCGAGCATTTGCTGGGCGCGGTAGCGGGAGACGCCGAAGATGCGCTGGAAGGCGTTACGCGTAAAACTGCCGTGGGTGGCACAGTAGTCGGCGAGCTTCGTCAGCAGGGTGGCACGCGGAATGTCCTGCTGGTAGTCGCGCTTGACACGCTCGAAGTGTTGGGCGCCGTCGAGCAGGCGGCTGAGCATTGTCTTGTCGGGCACGAAGGTGACGCCGTCGACCACCACCTCGCGGGCCGTCAGTGCGTCGGGCTCAGTGTAGGTCTTGCGGTGCAGGGGGCCGTCGTCGCTGTCGCGCACCAGTTTTGTGCCGAGGCTCAGGCTGAAGCGCCCGATGCCATCGAGGTGGACGTCCTTGTTGTCGAGCAGGTGCTCGACGATTTCCATTTTCAGTCTTTCCATGACGAGCTCCAGCAGGCCGCGGTCGATCATCGTGTGCTGCTGGATGTGCTCTGCCAGCTCGTTGGTGTGAATCACTTGCGCGACCGAGCGCCGCACGTGGTAGGTCTGCACGGTGTCACCCTCTTTCATCGGGGTGGGGTGGACCTGGTACTTGATGGTGTGATGATTCTTCATGTTTGTTCTGTTTTTGAAGGAGTTGAGGAGTTGTGGAGGTCCCGGCTCTCGCGTTGTGTAATGCTGCTGCAAAGGTACGAAATATTTTCCGAACGACCAAGAATAATTGTCATAAAATGCGGGTTTTCTTTCTGCTGACGTAGGTCGGCAGATTTGCTGACGAAGGTCAGCAGATTTGCCGACGAACGTCAGCAGATCTGCCGACCTACGTCAGCAGACGGCAAACTGCCGTTTTGAGACGATTATTTCCATGGTTTTGGCCCATGAATCTTCGGTAAAAGGTTTTTGATCGTTCTCCCTCGGATTTGAGTATGCAAAGTATTGCAAACGGGCTTTTCGTTTTGTATCTTTGCATCGCCAATAAGGCACAAAACAAATAATTCCTCTTACTTCTATGCTTAACATTTTTAATCTTACTGAGAAGTTGCAGCAGTGCAACACCTACATCGCCCGCCTTGAAGCGCAGAACGATGCCCTTCGCCAGCAGGCAGAGTTGGCGCAGAAAGCCCACACGGCTGACAGCGCTTCGCGTTACGAACAGCGCAAGGAGGCCTTCCTGCGCCCCATCCGCGAGATGACCGCCTACGTGGATCAGACTTACGAGTTCCGCCATAACGTGGTACGCGACAGCTACGAGATGCGCCGCCGTGCCGACGGTGGCCCGTGGTTCCCCGTCGACGACCGTCAGCTGAACACCATCATGAACCAAGTGCAGGACGAGGGGCACGTCTACTGCCTGAAAAGCCTTGTCACACAGCGTATTCGCAGCGCGATGGCGCTCGACTACCACCCCGTGGCCGACTACCTGGCACAGGTGCGTGGCACGTGGGATGGCAACGACCGCCTCGACGAGCTGGCCTGCCGCGTCAGCACGGGCGACTACTGTCGCCGCCTGCTGCCCGTGTGGCTGCGTGCCATGGTGGCCCAGTGGCTGAGCCTCGACACCATCCATGCCAACGCCGTGATGCTGCTGCTTATCAGTCCGCAGCAGGGTCTGCAGAAGAGCACCTTTCTCCACCAGCTGTTGCCCGAGGCGCTGGAGCAGTACTACACCGACGACTTTGCACTCACCACAAAGGGCAATGCCGAGCGCAAGCTCGTGGAGTTCGCCATCATCAACATCGACGAGTTCGACAAGTTGCCCGTCAAGAAGCTGCCCGACCTGAAGACGCTGATGCAGACACTGCGCCCGTCGTTCGTCAAGGCCTACAAGACCAACTTCAACCAGCTGCCGCGCATCGCCTCGTTCGTCGGAACCAGCAACGAGCGTCATGTGCTCACCGACCGCACCGGCTCGCGTCGCTTCCTCATCATCGAGCCCGACGGGCCTATCGATGTTGACGGCATCGACCACGACCAGCTCTACGCACAGCTCATCCATGAGGTGGAGACGGGCGCCCGCTATTGGTTTACCAAGGACGAGGAGGCTGAGATGCAGCTTGCCAACCAGCCCTACTACCGCCTGACGCCGCTGGAGAAGCTCTTCCGCCAGTTCTTCCGCCGTCCTGAGAACGCCGACGAGGAGTACCAGAGCCTCTCGGCCGCCCAGATCATGGAGATGCTCCGCCGCCACGCCCCCTCGCTGCTGCGCCAGGAGTCAGTCACCTCGTTCGGCCGCATGCTGACGCGTCTGGCCATCCCCCGTGACCACCAGCACCTCGGCAACGCCTATCGCGTCGTCGCCCTCTGAGCCTGGCGTCCAACCATTCACCGCAGGCGACTGTCGTTCAGACAGTTCTGCCTGCGGTGAATGGTTTTTGTCGGTAGTATGTTATAAGAGAAGCTTATTGTGAACCAGTCCGAATTGTCAGCAGATGCCAAGTCAGGCCATTAGTAGGTGGTAGGTGCCGCCGGCGAGGGGTTTTACCACGCCCTTCATTTCCAGATTGAAGAGGAGGGCGGTGATGGCACCGATGGGTTTGTTCAGGTGGACGCTGATGACGTTCAGCTGAAGGTCGTTGTTGGTAGCGAGGAGATTGACGATGGCCTGCTCGTCGGGCGAGAGGTTGGGGAAGAGGTGGCGCTCGATGCCGACCGCCTTAGCCTTTTCGCGCTGGGCGTCAACCTGCCACCCCATGGCAGCGACGAAGTCGTCGGCCGAGGAGATAAGGGCGGCGCGGTTGTCGCGGATGAGGTTGTTGCAGCCCTCGGAGTAGGGGGCACCCACGGGCCCTGGGAAGGCAAAGACGTCGCGGCCATACTCCTGGGCAATGCGGGCGGTGATGAGTGCACCGCCTTTGGATGCCGACTCGACGACGATGGTAGCATCGCTCATACCGGCGACAATGCGGTTGCGCTGTCGGAAGTTGTTGGCCATGGGCTCTGTCTGTGTAACATATTCGGTGAGCAGACCGCCGTGACAGACCATCTCCGTCGCTGTCTGGCGGTGTGGGGCAGGGTAGATGGTGTCGAGGCCGTGGGCCAGCACGCCTACAGTGTCGTAGCCGCTGGCAAGTGCCTGGCGGTGTGCACAGATGTCGATGCCGTAGGCCAGTCCGCTGACGATGAGCACTTGCGGGCAGAGGGCTTTCAACTGCGTGATGAAGCGGCGGACCAGATCCTGTCCGTAGGTCGTGCAGCGGCGTGTGCCAACCATGTTGATGACGCGTTGCTGGTTAAGGTCGGTCGTGCCACGATAGTATATAATAATAGGTGCGTCGGGACAATCAGCGAGTCGCCGTGGGTAGGCGGGGTCGTTGAGGGTGAGAGCTTGTATCTTGTGCTTGCCGATGAACGTCATCTCGGCGGTGGCGCGCTGCATGGCGTCGTCCCAGTTACGCAGTGCCTCGACGACGCGTGGCGAGCAGTCGGGGATGATGTCGGCTATGTCGGAACGGTGGTCGTAGATGGCCTTGGCGCTCCCCAACTCGCGGTAGAGCAGCTGGGCGGTCTGGCAGTTGAAACCTGTCAGGCGGGTGAAGGCTATGGTGTAGAAGATTTCTTCGGAAGACATGGGGGGAGATTTGAGAATTGAGATTTGAGAATTGGGCAAATTGAGAATTGAGAGTTGAGAATTGAGAATTTTGAATTGAGAATTATGATTAGTTATGGCCCTTCAAAAAACCGACGGTGGTTCTTCGCCCCCCCCTTCTGACGACAAATCTAATCATAATTCTCAATTCAAAATTCTCAATTGTCAATTGTCAATTCTCAATTGTGGTTATGTATTTCTCGAAAGCGCGGTCGTAGTCCTCGCTTGGTGCGAGGCGTCCGTTGACGAGGGCTACCAGCTCGATGCGCCCACGGAAGCACAGCTGGTTGTCGGCACAGCGGTAGATGTCCTGATGAAAAACGTACTTGATGCCCTCTTTCGTGAGGTTCAGACACGAGCGGAACTCGTCGTCGGGCCGTAAGGGCGCCTTGAACTGCAGTTGCATGCGTGCCACGACGGCGTCGACGCCTTTGCGGTGCATGTCGGCGAAGCTCAGTCCACACTGCTTGAGGAACAGGTGGCGGGTGTGCTCGCAGTAATGGACGTATTGGGCATTGTTGACGATGCCCTCGATGTCGCACTCGTAGTCGCGCACTTCCATGCGGGTCTCAAAGATGTAGTTCATGTTTTTTTCTTCTTCTTTGTTTTTTTTGTTTCGTGATAACGCAGTTTCCGGTCGTTAAAACGTTATAACGTCATAACGTGATAACGCTACTTCCAGCCGTGATAACGGATAACGCTGCTTCCAGTCGAGATATCATTTCTGTTCACTTCTTTTCAAGTATTCGTAGCCGATGCGGCATCGTAGGCAGTCGCGGCGGTCGCAGTACTCCTTTTTGAGTTGGATGAGAGCTTGTGAGTCGCCGGCGTTTTTGACGTCGAGACCACATTCCTGCCATAGGCGGATGATGTGGTTCTGCTCGGCCTTCAGCTGTTCGAGGAAGTCGAATGCGCGGTCGCAGTATTCCTCTTTGTGGCGGTGACGCCCGACGGCGAAGAGCATGGGCACGGCAGTGTTGATGGTCAGCAGGTCGGCCGACGCCTTTGAGAGTCGCTTCTTGTTCTTCGGACTTTCGGAGCCGAAGACATAATGCGTCTCCCAGTATGGGGTGACATGCGTCTGCAACAGGCTGCGCAGGGCATCGAGCGTGTCGCACTCCAACAGGGCGCTCAACCCTGCACGCCCCTCGTAGTAGAGATTTGCCAGCTGGGCGATGCGCACATGGGGGAAGTTCTGTGGCCGCAGGCGAAGGAAGCGCCATAGCGAGTAGTCCATCGGTGACAGCGTGAACTTATGGGCCAGGTAGAGATACTCGTTGCGCAGACGAGCAAAGTAGCCCTCGTTGAGGGCGTCCTGCTGATAGCGTGGGGGAATGGCTTCCGGCTGTAGCAGTCCAGCCTGCCCCATAAACAGCGCCTCCACCTGGAACAGGTCGTCGCGGTGCTTGCCTACAACGTTGAGTGGCACGTGCTGTGCCCACTGTTCGAATGCATCGCCGTTGATGCCGAAGCCGTAGTTGCGGGCGAGGGTCACGAAGTAGGCATCTTCCCACGAACCGCCCGCCAGTTCCACCCGCCGCTGTATGGCTTCCGTCTTCTGTTCCAGCCGTTCGGTCTGCAGGGCCGCCATCCATGCATGTATCATCAGTGGCGTCAGACTCGGAATAATCTGGTAGCAAGGCGGATAGTGGTCGGTAGAGAGCAGTTCGCGGTAGTGCTCGCTAACCGTTTTAGGCACCTCGATGCACAGTTGTGGCAGGTAGTTCCCCTCCTGCGTCTGCACATCGGTGTCGGCTTGTTCCACGACGTGCAGCACGACATTGTTATAGCGTGGGTCGCGGTCGTGCCCATGCTGGTACCAGTCGCTGGCCTTGGTGTGAATCTCGACGTTGCCCACCCATACGGTCTCGCCAATCCTGACCTTCGCATTGAAGAAGTCGGGGCCGGCGTTGCGGTTGTGCAATCCTGGGTCGATGACCTCCACGCTGCGGTGGTCGGTGGTCTCGAGCTGGCGTAATGGCAGCATTTTGTGCTTCCAGACGTAGTGCAGCAGTTGTTCCATTCGGCTGAAAAATTTGTGCAAAAGTACAAAAAAGTTTTCAAAGTGCGGTGTCGGCTGGCATTTTTTTTCATTTCAAACAAGAAAGAATGTTATTTTGTGTTGAAAAGACATTGTATGTGCGTAAAAATGTGTACCTTTGCAGGCTGAAAAAACAATAAGGTAATTAGTCTGATATGAAAATAGCATTAATAGGCTACGGCAAGATGGGCAAGCTGATTGAAGAGATTGCCGTGAGCCGTGGACATGAAATTGTAAGCATCATCGACGTAGATAATCAGGAGGAGTTCGATAGCCCCCGCTTTGCCTCTGCCGACGTGGCCATTGAGTTCACGTCGCCCACGGCAGCCTACGGCAACTACGTGAAAGCCTTTGCCAAAGGTGTGAAAGTGGTCAGTGGTAGCACAGGGTGGATGAAAGAGCATGGCGACGACGTGAGCCGCGCCTGCAGCGAGGGCGGCCAGACGCTGTTCTGGGCCAGTAACTTCTCGGTGGGCATGGCCATTTTCTCGGCCGTCAACCGCTACCTGGCTAAGCTGATGAACCGCTTCCCCCAGTACGATGTGAAGATCGAGGAGACCCACCACGTGCATAAGCTCGACCATCCCAGTGGCACGGCCATCACGCTGGCTGAGGAGGTTGTCGAACAGCTTGACCGCAAGACCGACTGGGAGCCGGGGCGCCTTGTGAACGGTGACGGCCAGACGGCAGGCTTCGTCATGGGTGGCAGTCGTGACATGGTGCGCATCGATAGCATCCGCCGTGGCGAGGTTCCGGGCATCCACAGCGTGCAGTATGACTCTGCTGCCGACAGCATCACGATTACCCACGACGCCCATTCACGCCAGGGCTTTGCCTTAGGTGCCGTGCTGGCTGCGGAGTACACGAAGGATCATCAGGGCCTGCTGACCATCAGCGATATGTTTGATTTTTGAACGACCTTAGCAAATTATGGACAAAAGAGAAAAGAAGAAACTGAATATGAAGAAGCAATGGGCCAAGTTTATCGTTGTGCTCATTCTGTATCTGTTATTCCTGTATTGGGTAAAGTCGTGGTTAGGCCTCATTGTGGTGCCTTTCATCTATGATGCCTACATCTCGAAAAAGATCAACTGGCAGTGGTGGAAGGACAGCGAGGGTCCCATCCGCTTCGTCATGTCGTGGGTCGACGCCATCGTCTTCGCCCTCGTGGCTGTCTACTTCATCAACCAGTTCTTTTTCCAGAACTACGTTATACCCTCGTCGTCGTTAGAGAAGTCGTTGCTCACGGGCGACTATCTGTTTGTCTCGAAGGTGAGCTATGGGCCGCGCATCCCGCAGACGCCGCTCACCGTCCCCCTGACGCAGCATACCCTGCCCTTGGGTAACATCAAGTCGTATATCGAGTGGCCTCACTGGGACTACCGCCGTGTGAAAGGCTTGGGCAAGGTGGAACTGAACGATATCGTAGTGTTCAACTACCCGGCTGGCGATACCATCTGCGCCAATATGCCCTACCAGACGGAGTACTACCACCTGTGCTACTACTACGGCTATCAGGCCTTTGCACAGCTGCATCCCGACGTGCAGGTCATCGACACGCTGCCCAAGGCCGAGCAGCTGCGCATTTTCGGCGAAGTGTATGCCCTCGGTAAGGAGTATCTGAAGAGCAACGCCCTGGAATACGGTCTGATAGACACCCGTCCCACCGACCGCCGTGAGAACTACGTGAAGCGCTGTGTGGGTCTGCCTGGCGACACCCTGGAGGTGAAGGACCATATCGTCTATCTGAACGGCAAGCCTAATAAGGAGCCCGACAACGTGCAGTATCAGTACGAGGTGCAGTTCGTCGACCGTGTCGTCCTCGACGACGCCATGCTCAAGGAGCACGGCATCACCTGTGAGGACCTGAACCTGACACCCCCCGACCGTGCAGCCCTGAAGAGCGAAGGCAGCATCCAGTTGATCAACAGCCACGTGACGATGCCGATGACGAAGGCCACCTACGACTTCCTGAAGAGTCGTCCCGACCTGGTGGAGAGCATTGAGCCGGTGAAGAGCACCGACATGTGGGACCTCTACCCACAGAACGGCAATACCCACTGGACGCGCGACAACTACGGTCCCATCTGGATTCCGAAGAAGGGCGCGACGCTGAAGCTGACACTCGACAACTATGCCATCTACGAGCGGCCTATCCGTGCCTACGAGGGTAACACGCTGGAGCTGCACGACTCACTGATTTATATTAATGGTGAGCAGACCGACGAGTACACCTTCAAGATGGACTACTACTGGATGCAGGGCGACAACCGCCATAACTCTGCCGACTCGCGCTATTGGGGCTTCGTGCCCGAGGACCACATCGT
>JAEEGL012356736.1_pt1 | contig 48340 bp, 38 predicted proteins | sample 9134231 | NCBI WGS metagenome assembly JAEEGL01 (sample SAMN16246548, study PRJNA631951) | gut metagenome | biome: gut microbiome; feature: rumen; material: fiber-attached | host: Bos | place: Iran: Karaj | collected 2018-10 | reverse complement strand
GTAGCCTTTTACCCCTGCACCATGCGGTGCTGTGGTCTTATGCGGTATTAGCAGCCGTTTCCAGCTGTTGTCCCCCTGTATAGGGCAGGTTGCTCACGCGTTACTCACCCGTTCGCCACTCGGTATATTGCTATACCTCGTTCGACTTGCATGTATTAAGCACGCCGCCAGCGTTCGTCCTGAGCCAGGATCAAACTCTAATGTTTAATTATGACTCAAAACCAAACTACTTGCGTAATTTGAGATTTTGAAATTTTGTTAATTTTGTAGTACTTATTAAGTACAGAATTGACAAGAACTCAAAAAACCTTACTTATAAAGTTTATAAATCAAAACTATTCAGTTGTCAAAGTACTTGTTACCCAGAAGCGAACTTCCTTAAGTGGTAACGTTAGCGATTATACCAGTTCTTTTTGAATATGTCAACAACTTTTACTAAATTTTTTTAAGAATTTTTTCAAAAAGTGCGTTTTTGGTCGATTTTTGGCGTTTTGTCGATAAACACGTCCGGGTGTTTGTGATTTTTCCTATTTTTCACCTTATCTTAAATAACAAATTAGTTAGTCTCCATCTCCTATATTATATATTAGAAGTTTTGCTTAAATTTAATTTTCAAATCAAATTATGTATGCTATAATAAGACAAAGGAGAAAAAATGAAAAGAAATATTGTTATCACTGGCGTTACCAGTGGAATTGGTGCAAAGCTAAAGGAAATGTTTGAAAACGATGGCGACACCGTGTTTGGGTTATCCCGTTCTGTGGAACCAAATGAATTTAACATCATCACTGACGTAAACAATCGAGAAGAGGTCGTGAATGCGATGAATCAAATTGGTAAGAATAATTCCATTGACATTTTGATTAACTGTGCTGGATACGGTCAATTTGGAGCATTGGAAATGTTAACCGAAGATGAGATTAAAAAACAATTTGACGTGAATGTTTTTGGGCTTGTGTGGTGTGTGCAGGCAGCACTCCCCTATATGAAGAAAGGGAGTAAAATAATAAACATTAGCTCGGCAAGCGCATTTTTTGCACTCCCCTTTCGTTCCGTTTACTCAGCAAGTAAGGCTGCCGTGAACATGCTTTCATTCGGCCTTCGTATGGAATTAGAACAAGCTGGCATTTTGGTCACATCAATTTGCCCTGGCGACATTAAAACCAACTTTAACAAAAATCGTCAAGCCAATTTAACAACAAACTCTCGATATAAAGATAGAATCGAAAAATCTTTTAACAGCATTCAAGTTAGAGCAGAAAAACGCATGAGTAATGAATACGCTAGTAAGTGTATCTACAAAATTTGTAATAAGAAAAAACTTAAAGCACTCTATATTGTAGGCAAGACTTACAAGTTTTTAAACTTCTGTGACCACCTATTCACTAAAAATGCCATTTTAAAAGTAACCAACAAAAAATTCTAAGGAGACAAAAATGAAGATAGCAAAATCTTGGTATGAACTGCTGAAAGAGGAATTTGAAAAACCCTACTACAAAGAACTTCAAAACTTTCTTATTGATGAGTATTCTCACTACACAATCTATCCCGAAAGCCAAAATGTGTTTAATGCGCTCAACCTTGTCCCCTATGACAAAGTGCGCGTGGTAATCATAGGTCAGGACCCCTACCACGAACCAAACCAAGCTCATGGGCTATGCTTTTCCGTTCAAGATGGCGTGGATATTCCGCCAAGTTTACAAAATATCTACAAAGAAATTCACAACGACATTGGAGTGCCTATTCCAAAAACAGGCGATCTCACCCCTTGGGCAAAACAAGGTGTGCTACTTCTAAATAGCGTGCTTACCGTTCGAAAAGGCGCAGCCAACTCGCATAAAGGAAAAGGATGGGAACAATTTACTTCAGCCATAATAAAAAAGCTTAACGAGAGAGATAAACCAATTGTATTTTTACTTTGGGGAAATAATGCAAAACAAGTGGCTAATGCAGTGGATAACACTAAACACTTTATCTTATCCGCTCCTCATCCTAGCCCGCTATCGGCTTATGCGGGGTTTTTTGGATGTAGGCACTTTAGCAAATGTAATGAATTTTTAAAATCAATCGGAGAAAGTCCAATTGATTGGGAAATAAAATAAAGAGGTCACCCTCTTTATTTCATTATTAAATCATTACTAGCATCATAATCCCACACAACCACGCTGTCTGCCCACTTCATAAATGCTGGTTCATAGGTGTGACGCACATCATCAAAACAAACAAAGTTTACACAAAACAAGTAGTTTGAACTTTGATAAACATAAGCCATATGAAACGTGGTTTTATCGTCTAACATAGAGCTGTAAGCTGCATAGGCATAGCCATTTTGCTCGGTGATTGGATAAACCATTTCCTTGCTCACTCCTACACCATCCAAACAAAGTTGTAGATACTGCCTAAGCGAGATTGATTGCTGAGGCTTGTCCATTTTCTTTTCAGAAAAAATCATGAAGTCAGATTTGTAAGCTACGTCTGCCCTAGACTTATCTAACTCGCATTGTTCTAAACCACTTTGCATCTTAATGGAAAAATTGTCCATTTGATAGACTTCCACATCATTGAGTAGTGAGCTCAATGTTGGCTCATTGCCGATTTGTTTTGGTTGAGCACATCCAAATGTGATACACATAAACAAAACTGCGATTGCACAAATCGCACTACGAATAAATTTCATCTTCCCTTCTCCTAATCCCTTTAGATTTCGGCCTTATTTTAGCATAAAATCGGCATTTTGTCAATACTAAAAATAAAAAAACCTAACTAAACTAGTTAGGTTAAACTTCGCGTCTATCTTCAATCGCCTTCGCTAAAGTATGCTCATCCACATATTCAATATCTGTGCCAACGCTTATTCCTTGAGCGATTCGAGTGACCTTCACATTGAGTGGCTTTAGTAAATTGCTTAAATATATCGCCGTGGCCTCCCCCTCAACCGTTGGGCTAGTGGCCAACACAACTTCGCTTACTTCGTCATCACGAACACGATCAAGTAGTTCCTTGATGCGCAAATCATTCGGCGTAATGTTCCTTAGCGGATTAAGCAGCCCATGCAACACATGAAAAGTCCCCTTATACTCTTCCACACGCTCTAAGGAAAGCACATCTCTTGGTTCGGCAACCACACACACTAACCTTCTATCACCCGTTTCACATGTTGAGCAAACTTCGCTGTCGGTAAAATTGCCACACACAGAACAATAGCGCACATTTTGTTTTGCATCCTTTAAGGCTGAGATTAGCTCATCCACACTTGAGTCACTTGAATTTATAATGTGATAGGCAAAACGAATGGCTGTCTTTCGCCCCACTGATGGTAAGTGTGAAAAAGCAGTCACCAATTTTTCAATAGGCAATATGAAATTTTTCAACTAAAACATTCCTCCTGGAAGGCTTGGCATAATCTCTTGAGTCTTTTCGTCAATTTGACGGTTTGCATCGTTTATCGCAGCCACAATTAAATCTTCAAGCATCTCCACATCATCGGCATTAACCACTTCAGGCTTTAACTTCAAGCTCAAAATCTCACGTTTCCCATTCATTTCCACATCAACCATGCCTCCACCTGAGTTTGCATAAAATACCGTGTTTTCAAGTTCCTCCCTGTCCTTTTGCATTTGTTCTTGCATTTTCTGGGCTTGTTTGAGCATGTTTTGCATGTTCATTCCGCCGCCAAAACCATTAAATCCTGCCATAAATCATTCTCCTTAAATTTATTTTTTACTTACTTTCACTCCTAAAATCTGAGAAATGAGTGTTCCTGTATCCTCTAATTTACTTTCCTTAAAGTAGATTTGAATTTCTAGTCCTAAATTAAGTGATGCAAAAATCTCATTTATTCGCTTTTGGTTAGCCAACTTTCTTAAACTGTCATAATTAATTTTTTTGGTTACCCCAACGAAAAATGTCTTATCTTCGATGTGATAATCACTTAACTCAACACACAGTGAATGAAGGCTTAACTCTTTATTTTCTCGAAGGGCAAGCAAAAACTTGCCCCAAATGGCTCTAGCATCTAACTTAACAATTTCTGTTTTATTTGTTGCCGCCATCAATTTTTTTTTATTTCTTCATCAATTAAACCCAAAGCTGTCACTTCCAAAAGCAATCGTGGATTTAGTGAATACTTCATGTCGTTTTCAATCCTACTAAAGGCTTGCATCGCCTCATTGAGCTTGGCTCCACTTTTTTCTTGCGCCAGTTTTTCTAAACTAGCGACCACCTTAGTGGAATACTCCACATATTTCTCCCCACAATTTTTAAGCACAAGCAAATCTCTAAAAAACTTGGTTAAATCACTCGCCACGACAAGCAAATTCTTCCCTGCATTCACCACTTTAGAAAATTTTTCAAAAAAGCCAGCCACGTCATTATTTAAAATTGCACTCCCTAATGCCACGATCGTATCGGAATCACTCACTCCGAGCACATCCACCACATCAGAGTATTTTATGTTATTATTTGAAAAACTTGCACACATGTCAGCAATTGATAAGGCATCTCGCACACTTCCTTGCCCAGCATCGGCTATCATGTGGATTGCTTCATCTTCAGCTTTGATTTCACTTAATGAAAATAATTTCTTAATTAATGCAGCGATGGTGTCTGTGGGAATAAGCTTAAAATCAAACCTAAGCACGCGCGACAAAATCGTGGCTGGAAGCTTGTGCACTTCGGTTGTAGCTAAGATAAACATTGCATGCGCTGGCGGCTCTTCCAAAGTTTTAAGTAACGCATTAAATGCATTTGTAGTCAACATATGCACTTCATCGATGATGTAAACCTTAAATCGCCCAACTGTTGGAGGATACTTTACTTTATCACGTAAATCACGGATTTCTTCCACACCATTGTTACTAGCAGCGTCAATTTCAATTATGTCTATCGCATTATTTAATTGTAATGCCTTACAAACCTCACATTCTCCACATGGTGACCCATCTTTAGGATTTAAACAATTCACCGCCCTAGCAAAAACCTTGGCAGTGCTAGTCTTTCCTGTTCCACGACTACCACAAAATAGGTATGCATGCCCGATTTGGTCATTCTTAATTTGGTTTCTTAGTGTGCGAGTGATGTGATCCTGACCCACAACTTTATCAAAATCATTTGGTCGATATTTTCTATACAATGCTAAATACATATCAATTCTCCAAAAATTTCAGTTTGCTCTTAATTCTTACAATAGCATTATCTATTGATTTTTCATTTTTGTCAAGCAATTTTGCAATTTGTTTGTAACTTTCTCCATTTAGATAAAGCGAAAGCACATTCCTTTCAAATTCACTCAAAGCCTCTTCAATTCGTTTGTTTAGTTCTGTGTTACGTTCAATTAACTCTAAGCGCTCCTCGGGAGTCAATTCTTCACTTGGAATCATATATTCAATTTCATCTTCATCGAAATCATCCTCACGAGGGCTATCCACAAGAAGACCTCCTTGAGCACCAATTCCAATGTAACTATTTAGTGGCAAATTTTTCTTGTTTAGGCTAGTCCTAACAGCCGAAATCATTTGTCGACGCACACACGTGGCCGCATATGATGGAAAATTAACTTCACTATCGAGATTAAAGCTCAATATTGCTTTATATAGCCCAATTAAACCTTCTTGAATCAAATCAGCGCTATCACCATTAGTGAGAAAATAACTGCGAGCCAGTCTATTTACCATCGGCTTTAGAGCAAGCATAATGTCTTCTATTGCTTCTTCATCACCATTTCGCGCTTTACTTAGTTTGTCGATATATTCTTCATTTGTCATGTGTCACCTCGCTGGCGCACTGCTTCGTAGATTGCAATTCCTGCTGCCACACTTGCATTGAGTGAATTGATGTTACCTGCCATTGGAAGTGTAATCACACCGTCACAACGTTTTTTAAGCAATGCTCCCACACCTTCGCCCTCACTTCCAATCACAAGCCCCAGTGCGCCTTTAAGATTTGTGCGATAGATATTTTCTCCCCCTAGTTCTACGGCGTATATCCACAATCCAGCTTTTTTTAATTTTTCAACCGCTTGACTTAAATTGCTTACACGCGCAATCTTCATGTTACTAAGTGCTCCAGCACTAGTTTTACTAACAGTGCTATTTATTGGGCATGCATTGTGTTTGGGAATAATAATTCCATGCACACCTGCGCACTCACACACACGCACAACGCTACCAAGATTGTGTGGATCTTCCACGCCATCGAGCAAAACCACAAAAGGTTGCTGATGTTTCTTGTCTGCTAAAGCGAGAATGTCATCAATTTCACAGTAAGCAAAATCTTCCATTTCTGCAGCAAAGCCTTGATGATGCTCATCGTTGCAGATTGCACGAAGTTCTTCCTTGGTGCAATATTTAATTTTTACATTTTTTCTCTTTGCTAAAAGTTCCACTTCACCTGTCTTACCTTCAAAACGATCGAGCAAAAAAATTTTATAAATCGCCTTGTCTGCACGCAAACTCTCCACCACCGCATTTTTACCATAAATAATCATTTTCTATCTCCAAAAACTATTTTCAAAAGTTCATTAAGTCGAGCTTTATCTCCCAATAAGTATACCCACCCAAGCAAAGCTTCAAAAGCAGTGGCTCGCTTGTATTCACTTAGTGAATAGTGTTTGCTTCGTGTGGTTATTGGGCTATTCTTGGCTCTTCGTGCCACATTAAGCTCCGTTTCAGTTAAAAATGGAGTCAATTTTTCTAAAAATTCAGCTTGAGCATGCGCATTGACTAACCCTGTGGCCATTTTGTTTAGCTTGACAGGTTTGGCATTCACTAGGCTAAGTTCCCACTCACGAGCGCACAAAGAAAAGAGTGCATCCCCCACCCAAGCTAGAGTGGCTACAGGCACATTGATTAACTCAAGTTCTGAATAAGTTTTGAAAGTAAAATTTTCCATAGTTAAATTATACCACACCCCCCCGCCTTTTGCAATAAAATTTAAAACAAAAAAAGAACATAAGATGATTATGTTCTTTTTCGCATTATCTAGTTAAACGAACATTTACTAAGTCGCCATCTGATGTGAATCGGCTTGCGTAATTAGTTCCTGCTGCCAGCGATTCATTACCATTATTCTTCCAGTAGTAGTTGTAGCTACTATCTCTTTCTGTAATATATTTACTCCAAGGATCTGTGGAATCTGTGTGTGCAAATTTTATCGAATCTACTATTCTACGAAAAGCGCTTATATCGATGAATTTAACGCTTGCTGGAATTGTAATCTCTAAAATAGTCACTTGGTCAATAGGTTCATAATTACCTGAGATAGTTTTTTGTTGCGCTTGACAATAGAATGCATCTGTTCCAATGCTCTCTAATCCGCTTGGAAGAGTAAATTTTCTCTCTAAATCACTAGAACCATTAGAATAATTTACAGTGGTAGATAAGCATTTTAAGTTAAAGCAATCTTTAAAAGCTCCTCTGCCAATACTTTTTAAATTAGATGATAATTTCACAGCTTGCAAGTTACTACACCCAGAAAAGCTTAAGCTTTCAATTTTAGTAACAGAGTCAGGAAGAGAGATAAACTTTAAATTGGGGTTTGCAGTGAAGGCCATAGTATTGTTACCATTTGTTAAGTTTGCTTCACCATCAGCAGTCCAGCCCCCCCAAGCACCACCACCAATTGTGGTGACACCACTAGGAACGGTGAATGAATCACCTTTTTTCTGAGTTGGGTATGAATAGAGAACTTTTTTATCTTTACTATACAACACACCATCTTGTGAGGAGAAGTATGGATTAGCACTATCAACCTCAATTTTTTCGAGTGCTTCGTTATAGGTTATGTTTTCGCCACGAAGAATCTGCACACCCTTTCCGATGTAGAGTTCTTTTAAAGAAGCATCAATTCCTTCCAAAGCTGAGTAATCTACTTCAACCACAGAGTCAGGAATATATAATTTCTGAACCTTTCCACTTGCTTTATCTTTTTGACTACCAAAAGCATATTGACCGATTACTTTAACGCCATCAGGAATTCTAACTTCTGTTCTTTGTCTAACAGATTCAGCAACTGATTTTAAAGTGTTTCGAACGACGATAAACTCTTCGTTATTAGACGCATTTGGTGTCCACTTTGCAAAAAGTGTGAGGTTATCATTAACCGTTTCACTTTGACCATTTTTAAAGTATTGTGTTGCTTCATTTGCAGATTCAGAATCAAACCAACCTTTAAAATCAAAACCATAGTTTGTTGGGTCGCTTGGCTTTGAAACTTTGCCACCTTTGGTCACATTGAATGTTTGATATGTTGTTTCGCCATCATACATAAACTTAACTAATGCAGAATTATTTGATGTGCTCATCACATTAGCTCTCGCCTTTAGTGTGGAAGTTGCACTCCCCTTCTTCACTCCCACGCGAGTGGCTCTTAAGTTAACAGCATCCATTGTAAAGCTTGTTTTGTTAGCATTTTGCAACACCCAACCAGATGTGGAACCAGTCACATTAGACAAGCCTGAGTTTGCAAATGCTAATTTACCAATCTCACTAAGTGAATTAGGAAGATTAATTGATGTTAAATTACTACAATAACTAAATGCAGAATCTTGAATCACTTCTAATTTAGGATTCTTAAACCCAACACTTGTTAATGACTTACAGTTGTTGAAAGCATATTTTCCAATGCTCAACACAGAATTTGGAATTTCAATAGAAGTGATGCTACTCTTATAGAAACAATAAGCATTAATTTCTGTTGTTCCATTATCTAATGAAATAGATTCTTTAGTTTTGTCAACAGTTAGTGCAACTTTCACGTTGCTTTCTTTGTCAAAATAGTAGGTTACTCCGCCACGAGTGAAAAGCTTTGTTTCACCTGTTTTAACCAATGTTAATTTAGGATTTTGAAATCCCCATTTTGCGTCTTGTTTGAGAATTCTTGATGCATCAAAAATTTCTGTCAATGCAAAACAGTTCTCAAAAGCCTTATCCGCAATGCTGGTTACAGTTGCAGGAATTGACAAACTTGTCAAACTGTAAGCTTCTCTAAAAGCTGTGTAGCTAATTTCTGTAACATTTTCTGGAATGCTAAGTGTGGTGGCCATTTTACCTTTTGAGGTTAAACCAACCAATGTAACAGAGCCGTCGGTCCCTTCATTTGTCATAAAGAATGAATCACTCTCATCCTGAGTAAATTTTGCATATAAAGTGGTGTCAGCCGTTACATTTCCACTCCAAGCTGATGTTTTAGCAGCATCGCTATACCAACCTTCGAAGATATAACCATACTTACTAGGCACATACGCTGGAATTGGATTTCCATTTTCCACGTTCAATACTAACAACACAGCATTGCCATCTTTAAAGGTTACCTTATTAATAGTCGCTGTTTTATTAGCATACTTCACGTAGATTTTACATACATCAGAATCAGTGTCGGTAAGTGGTAAAGGTTGTGATGGGTCAAATGGGATTTTAAACTCTGAATCTAAATAGTATCCCAAAACAACTTTGTTCTCTTGAGTTACTAGACTCTCATCGAAATCATCTCCTGCCACATAATCTGATTGCTGTGCAGTTGTAGCTCCTGTAAAAAATTGAATGGTTGATTTTGGAATATCATTTGCATAGCTACTTGTCCAACGAGCATAAAGTGTGGTGTTCTGTTTTATTTCAGTGTTGAAATCAAATGCCTCACCAGAATTTTTGTCGTTGCTTGTGTACCACCCTGCAAAAGCCAAATCAAAAGTTGGTGCAGTTGGGTCCACTGGCTGAGCAGCTTTTGCACCTTTGTTAACTTTGAAAGTGTTTAGCGTCTTTGTGTCGTCCATAAAAGTTACTTCGTAATCTTTTGCAAACCAATCACACGCACCAAACAATCCAAAGCAAAACACAAAAGCAAGACTAGCCATAACTGCTTTTAACATTTTCATGTCATTTTCTCCTTTATTTTTTATTCTACCAAATTAAATCTGGATTATGTAAAGTTTAACAACAAAAATTTCCTTTGTCAAACAAATTAATGTAAAATTAAACAAAAAATCACCCCGAAGGGCGACTTTATTAACCGAGCTCATTTTTAAGTGCAGAATCATTTTCTTTAATAGCACTAAATATTGCCTCATCGATACTTTCTACCGTGCCATCGAAATCAAAATCGAGTGTGGTTTTATAGCCTAATGATTCTAACGATTGATATTGCGTGAAATCAGCATCATTTACCACGCCATTATTGTCTAAATCTAAGTTAGTTTTTATTATTCTTGTGGCGGGTAGCATTAAACTTGAATTTTGAATTCCAGCATTCAACGCATGGACATCGAAACGATCTACCACCCCATCTCGATTCACATCGCAAAGTGCGAGTTCTTCAAGAGAGTAAGTTTTGTTTTTATTCTTTATGTATGATTTTAATACTGACAAATCAGTGTTATTTACCGTGCTATCTTGATTTACGTCACCTACTGGATTATCCAACCATTTAGCAAAAAGACCAATGTCATCGGTAACAGTGTAACTATCTTCGATGTAGAATCTCTTATCTTCACTAAATGAACCATATCGATACCAGCCCACAAAAGCTCGAGTTGGATCATATAATATTGGTAACGAAGTTATTGTGCTACCTATTGGCAAGTATTCACGCACAACAGAGTAGACCTCCCCTCCTGTGCGATGACTATAGTAGGAGAATGTGGCAAATCTTGTGTCTGGAGTTTTCTCTGTCCATTTAGCATATAAATGCAATTCTGAATTTATTTCTTTTCCAGTGGCTGGTATGATAAATTCATTTTGTCGATTCACATCAGTATACCATCCAGCAAATAAGGATCCGTCTTTTACTGGTATAGATAATTCAAATATTTTGCTTCCTTTTGCAAGAATTGTTTGCGCAGCAATGTCATGTCTGTCGTCAGGGTCGCCATTATTTCTGTGAAGAATGATTCGAACCTTTTCCCCTAAATCATCTACCGTTCCCACAGGATTTACTGTAGCTCTTACCCAGTAGGCATAATATGTTTGTCCATCTTCTATGTAATGACCTTTCCAACACTCTTCTGAAGTTAGTAAGCCTTCGTCTTCCCAATCTTGTGCACAAGGTGCTAAATAAGTTGTTCTTTCACTTGCTAAAATAATACCTGTTGGGTGGTCTTCATCAGTCGGATTCACTCCCCAACCAGCAAAATCATATTGAATATAATCATTACCCACAATTTCATATCTATATTCAGGGTGAGAAATGTAGCCTAAAGGAATTATCTCGTTAAAATTACAGCTCCATCTTTGGCCACGAAATGGTGCTTTATACTGCAAATCAAAACTAACATGAATGTTTGTTATTACATCTGTTGATGGAGAATCACTTCCTGGCGTTGCTGGCTCTGGATTAGTGGAAGGTTCTTCCGTTGGATCAGTTGGCTCATCTATTGGTTGTGGCTCAGGCAAATTATTATCTTTATCCGACCACCCTGTGTAGGCTGTGAATTCCCTAGCTATTTGATCGTTTGGACAAACGTGCTGACAATCTTCATCATAGAAAAAGCCATTAAACACTTTATCATCCCTAACAGGCGGTGTGGGAAGCACGATAGATGAGCCTCTTTGCACCGTGAAAGAATAATCTAAATCTGGACCATAGAAATCTTTTAATGTGATAGTCACTAAATTAGTGCCTACCCTTGGATTTTGCGACCACTTAGCATAGATTGTGGTGCTACCATTCACTTGAGAATTTGCATAGAATTCATTTCCCGAAGTGCAGTCCTTATCGAAAAACCATCCTTCAAATGTGTAACCCAATCGAGTTGGGGTCGGCAAAATCACATTGTCTTCACCAAAAGTGCTACCACGAGTGATTAATTCTTCATCAATATCATTTCCGCCTCGTGTGTTAAACTTAACCGTAGTTTTATTTCCACACGAAAACATCAAACTAGCACATAAAAACACGCTAAAACACAAAAGGCATGCTAGACCAATTTTTAAAAATTTCATTCTCCTCTCCTCTTTTTATTTTTTCCTTTACTAATCGGATTATGTAAATTTTACCAAAAAGAATCAAAGTTTGTCAAATAAATTTAACAAAAAAATAAAACCCTAACAAATTGTTAGAGTTTTAAATCTTACTTTTTCAAATATTCAAAAAGTCTTAAATCATTGTCTACAACGACTTTAAAAATTTGATAATCAATGTCATTTACTGAAGCATCATCATTAAAGTCAAAGTCTTTGTTATACTTAGATGAATCATATTCAGGCGTGCCATAAGTTTGCTCAACTCGTTCACTTAAATACTTATCTAAGTCAGCTTGGTCAACAACGTCGTTTGAAACTAAATTCAAGTTCTTTTTGGTCAAACTCAAAGCTGGCAAATATAAATTACTCTTTAATTTATCACGAAGCATAATGAATGCATTGATTGTGTGAATATCAAATCTATCAACCACACCATCTCCATTAGCATCGGCTATTGCCTTGCTTTCAACATCAAAGTTTTTGTTAGCGGCAAGATACCATTGAAGCATGAATGAATCTTGACTGCCGATCTTACCATCATTATTGATGTCACCTACTGGGAAATTTACCCATTTAGCATAAATTGTTTTATCTTCATTCATCACATAACCTGAACCCACATCAAATGGTTTGGTATATGCGGCATCTTCATACCAGCCTACAAAAGCTCGAGTTGTGTCTTTGCAGATACCAAGTTTCGTTACAGTGCTTCCTTTTTTCATTGTTGAATAAGTTGAACGAACAGAACCATCTTTTTGAGGAATCACACGTGTGAGTGTAACCTTACCAGTGGGGTCTATTGTCCATTTAGCATATAATGATAGATCAGCACTAACCACTCTTCCTGAAGCAGGAATTTCAAACTTATTTGTGCAAGCTCTATCCATATACCACCCACCAAAAATGTAACCACTTCGAGAAGGTGAATATAATGAATAGATTCTTTCATTCTTATCTAAAGATACAGGAGCATATTGCGTTGTTTCTGTTTCATTGAAATTTTTATATAGCGATATGGTAACTTTCTCTGCATTCTTTTTCCACTTAGCGTATAAATTCACATCAGCACTAATCACTCTTCCTGAAACAGGAATTTCAAAGCTAATTGTGCCTGCTCTATCCATAAACCAGCCTTCAAAAGTGTAGCCACTTCGTGTTAGTGGTGCAGACAATGAATAGATTCTTTCATTTTTATTTAAAATCATGAAACTATCTTGCACCATATCAGTTGAATCATAATTTCTATACAAAGTAATTAAAACTTTTTCTTCAGCGACTTCACTCCATTTAGCAAATAAGAACAAATCTTCACTCAACACATTTCCATCATCAGGAATTAGATAAGGAATTGTGCAAGCTCTATCTACAAACCAACCATCAAATGTGTAGGATGCTCGAGTTGGAACGAATAAGTCATATTCATAGATCACTGTGTCTTTCTCAAACGACATAGGGTCGTATTGTGAATAGTCTGTAGAATAGAAGTTACGATAGAAAATTATGCTAACTTGTTGTTCAATTTCTATCCACTTTGCATATAAAGCCATGTTGGTAGAAACCACTGTTCCTGTTTCGGCGATTACAAATTCTTGTGTCGTGTTTTTATCGGTAAACCAACCAGCAAATGTGTAGCCTTGTCTTGTTAAACTTGGCAATGAATAAATCTTATCATTAGCGTTCATTTTAATGGTGTCAAACACGGTGTAATCAGCTTTGTTATAATTTCTATAAAGAATCACACTAATTTCTTGTGCTTCGTCTTCTGTCCATTTAGCATAGAACACAATGGTTGCATTATTTATTGGGGTCAAGTTAATAATTTCGGCATTGTTGTTGCAAACATACCATTCACCATTTAAGTTATATCTCCAATATTCAAAATGATAACCATTTCGTGTAAATTGGTTAGGTTTTACATTTTGTGCCTCATCAAAAGCAAATACTTGATCTGCCATAACGCCGACACCACCATCAGCATTAAATACGATTGAATAGGTGTTTGCAACCCATTTAGCATACAAATCTAAATCTTCTGGAACCACAACACCACTTTCAGGAATCACAAATTGATTTACACACTCACGCTCGATAAACCAGCCACCAAATGTGTAACCCAATCTACTAGGCTCATCTAAATCATAAACCACTTCCCCAAACTTACAAGAAATCGAAGAAATTATTTCGTCATCATTCAAAGAGAAATTTCTAAACAACTTAATAACAATTATTTGTTCTTCGGCTTTCTCCCATTTAGCGTAAAGGTTTAAGTTTTCAGTAAGTGTCATTCCTGATTCAGAAATAACAATTGCTTCACCACTGCATGCTCTGTTTGTGTACCAGCCAACAAAATTAAAACCAGTTCTTGTTGGTGTAGGAAGTGAGTAGATAACAGTATTTTTTACTTCCGTAATAACTTCAAAAGGCGTTTCTACTAAGGCAATATTGTTATACAGAGTTAATGTTACTTTTTCTTCAACGTTTTCCACCCACTTAGCAAACAAGCTAAGATTCTCAGTTAAAACAACTCCACCTGGAGTAATTACAAACCTCTCCGTTGCATTCCTATCTAAATACCACCCATCAAATGTGTAGCCTTCGCGAGAAATGGTTGGAAGAGAATAAAGAATGTCATTTTTCTTGAATTTCTCTAGGTCATATACAACGTAGTCAAATTCATTGTAATTTCTATAGAAAACAATTTCAATTTCTTGCGCAACTTCAACCCATTTTGCAAATAAGTTTAAGTCCTCTTTAAGAACGACTCCTGAATATGGAATTACAAATTCGTTTGTGCATTCTCTGTCGGTAAACCAACCTTCAAACGTAAACCCAGCTCGACTTGGTGAATCTATACCATAGAAAACATCACCTATCTCTTGAGTGATTGTGGCAAGCTTTACTGCGTCATATGGTGTGTAATTTCTATATATTGTAATTACAATATTTTTCTCAACTTCTATCCATTTTGCATACAAATTGAGATTTTCTGTAACAACAAAACCACCACTTGGAATAACAAATTCATTGGTGCATGCTGAATTTAGATACCATCCACCAAAATTATAGTCTAAGCGCGAAGGTGTAGGAAGTGAATAAATCTTATCTCCACTTTTCACTTCGAATATATCGTTAATATAAGGATCACTTGAGCTGTAATTACGATATAATTTTACGGTGTATTCTTTAGCTATTTCTTCCCATTTAGCGTAGTAACGCGCATTAGAAGCAAATGTTACACCTGTGTCTGGAATAACGAATTCCTTGGTTGTTGCTTTATCCTCAAACCAACCTAAGAAAACATAACCCACACGCCTTGGTGTTGGGAAAGAGTAAACCGTCTCACCCTCTCCAACCTTTAAAGTCTTAAACGTTACAGTGTCTGTAAAATCATAGTTTCTATATAATCTAATGGTATAGATAGTTTCTTCTAACTTTTCCCATTTTGCATATAGATTTATGTTTACATAGACATTTAATCCACTAGCAGGAATTTCCAGTTCTTGTGTTCCGGCTTTATCTAGATACCATCCCACAAAACGATAACCATCACGTGTAACCTTTATGGAAGGAATCGATTTAATAACCTCACCTTTATAAAGCACTTGTTCAAAAATGCAATAACTGTTTGTTTCGCTATAGTTTGTGAATAGGCTAATAGTTACTTCGTTACTTACATCTTCCCATTTTGCAAATAAGTTCAAATTAGAAACTAGGATTACTCCACTAGAAGGAATCACAAATTCATTATTACCGGCTGCATCCTTAAACCATCCCAAGAACTTATGCTCATCACTAGTTGGTGTGGGAAGTGAATATAATTTTTCGCCTTTTCTAACTTTGAATGAATCGAAAATCAAATCCACATTATCATTTTTATAAAGGGTAACCTCATACTCAATTACGCTACTATCTTTTTCCCATTTAGCATACAATTCAATGTCATTTTGTAAAACAATACCTTCCTTAGGAATGACAATAAAACCAGCGCGGTCTTGATACCACCCTAAGAAACTGTAACCATCACGAGTTGGAAATGGTAAATCCTTTTCATACAATGTTGCCCCCTCGTGATATGGAATGCCATATAGACAAGAGTCGTTAGATCTATCGTTTTGGTATAGCCCAACTATAAGCATGTCGAGGTCTTCGCTCCATTTGGCGAATAAACTAAAACTTTCTGTAACTTGGTAACCACTCTTAGGGATTACAAAAGCCCTTGTGCAATCTTTATCTAAGAACCACCCCTCAAAAGTGTAACCACTATTGTTAGGAGTAGGTAAATCGTAGATTCTTTCCCCATTGTTTTGAGTTATTACATCAAAAATCACAGTGTCGCTTGCTGTTAAATTTTGATATAACGAAATGGTTACTTGGGTTTCAGGCTCTCTCGACCATTTTGCATATAAATTCAAGTCTGATGAAAGAACTACTCCACCCTGAGGAATCACAAATCTCTCTGTTGTGTTTCTGTCGGTGTACCATCCTGCAAAGGTGTAACCATTACGCAATGGGGTCAGCAAACTATATAACCTATCTCCCGAAGTCTTATCTATCGTTGATACTATAGTTACATCATTCGATGCGTAATTTCTATACAAAGTTACGACAACTGGCGTATTTTCAACTTCTAACCATTTTGCATAGAGAGTTTTGTTCTCAGTCAAAGTGTATCCTGTTGAATAATCAACATCAAATTTTTCTGTAAAGTTAGCATCTAAATACCACCCATCAAACACATATTCCTCTGCTTGAGGCTTAGGAAGCTCAAACAAAACCGAGTTTACTAAAACTGTATCTATGCAATCACCCGCATTGAGATAGTAATTTTTGTAGGTTATTTCTACATTATTATCTATCGCACTGGGATCAATTTCTTCTTGTGAACTTTGATAGACTGCATTACTGTTAATCGATTGTGAGCTACCAAGAGTTTGCTCAGATTCAGAACCATTAAACAAGCTTACTGTTTCAGCGGTTGTCTTAGAAGGAGCTCCAACCATACCACCGCAACAAAGCACGCTTAAGCCAAGAATAATTGCTAAAGTTGATTTAAAAAACTTCATTTTTTTCTCCTTTTAGACATATTTCCAAGAAATATTCCTGGATGTCCTAAGTTTTACCACAACTATGGTATTTTTGTCAATAAAAATTTGTTAAATAAAACTACAAAATTCGATAGAAAAAAGCAAAATAAACAAAAAAATAACAGTCTATGACTGTTTTTTCTTTCTTAAAATATCATGTGGATTTAGTTTATAAGGACAATATAGCTTGATTTCTTGTTGAACAAGATTAGCATCTGTTAATTCTTCGCCCTTATCATCTTCCATTTTGGTTACTTCAAAAGTTTTATTAAAAGTGCTGGAAGGTGACAAAATTTCGAGGGTATCCCCCACTTTAAAGCGGTTACGTTGCTCTAACACACAAAAACCATCTCCACTTTCTTTTACCACCCCAACAAAATCGAATGTGGAAACTGGAGTGCTAGATTCGATATATTCTTTGTTTCCTTCCCCCAAACAAAAACCTGTGGTAAATCGACGATGACTACACTTTTCAAGTTCTGTAATACGCTTGTCATCTGGCTTAAACTTCCCTGCTTCAAGTTCATCTAACGCACGCCTGTAGGAATTTACAACATTAGCCACATAATAAGCTGATTTCATTCGGCCTTCGATTTTAAAACTGGTCACCCCTGCTTCAGCCATCTTATCTAGATAGTTTATCATACATAGGTCTTTACTATTTAAAATGTAGGTCGAACGCTCATCTTGCTGAATTTCATATTCTTCCCCTTGATTAAGGCGCGAACGTTCTGTGATAAAATACTCCCACCTACATGCTTGCACACATTGCCCACGGTTTGAATCACGCCCAGTTAGATAGTTACTAAGTAGACACCTTCCACTGTAGCTAATGCACATCGCTCCATGCACAAAAGCTTCAAGCTCGACATTCTGAGGAAGATAATCACGAATCTCTTTAATTTCAGTGAGACTTAATTCTCTGGCTAAAATTATTCGTTTAGCCCCAGCATCAGCCCAAAATTTGGCGGAGTACTTATTGCTTGCACATGCTTGAGTGCTAAGATGAATGGCAAGACTTGGTTCAACTTGCTTAATCAAACTCATAACTCCAGCATCACTAACAATAACTGCATCGGCTTTACACTTTGCCAAATGATGAATATATTCTTCTAGACCTTCAAAATCACTATTATGTGCCTGAATATTCACAGTGATATATGCTTTCTTTCCAAGCTTGTGAGCATAGTCGATATAATATGCTAAGCTATCATTATCAAAGTTTTCGCTAAAAGCACGCAGTCCCCACTTTTTTCCAGCAAAATAGCATGCATCAGCCCCAAAATAAAAGGCTGTTTCTAATTTCTCCATATCTCCAGCAGGAGCCAATAATTCTAATTTATTCATTTTCTTTTCCTAACCACACAAAGCCCATCACCTATTGCATACACTTGTGTGTCTAACCTTTTATCATTTTGTAAAATATTCACAAAGCGACTTAACACTTCAACCGTGTGAACAAAACGATTTTCATTAATCTTGGTTTTATCCATCACCATTCCACGAAACAACACATTATCACTCACCCAAACTCCGCCATCACTTAGAAGTGGTAAAATCAAAGGAATAAGTTCAACATACTTTCCTTTTGGGCCATCTAAAAAAATCAAATCATACTTTTGCCCATTCAACGAAGGTAGAGTGATAGCACAATCTCCCTCGATAATATTCACTCGATTAGTTAAATTTTGACGAGCAAAATTTTGTTTGGCTTCGTTTATATTGGGCACACTGGCCTCTAGACACGTGATTTTTCCATCACACGAAGAGAGCATAACAGAAGCCGAATACCCAACAGCCATACCTATCTCCAGAATTTGTTTTGGTTTGAGTTCTTTACACAACTTTTCTAAAAACGCTCGAGTGTCAGGCAAAATCACAGGTATTTTGCGACTACGAGCGTTTGATTCAATTTCACTTAAAATATCCACTATCACACTTCCAAAATTATGGGAATAATCACAGGTTTACGTTTTGTTTTCTTAAAGAACAAGTTTGTAAGCACTTTCTTTGTGGTGTTCTTTAGTTCATTCCAATCTGGTTTTTCACCTTCAGTTGCTGCATTATTCACCGCATCGATAACCACCTGACGAGCTTCCTTTACAATCGATCCAAGTTCATTTGGATAGATAAATCCACGAGGAATCAACTCAGGCAGATTCACCATTTTCCCAGAATTCTTATTCACACCAAACACAACCACACAAAGTCCATCTTCGGCAAGTTGAAGCCTATCTTTCACAACTGCGTTGTCCACATCATACACAGTCTTACCATCCACAATCTTTTCACCAGCTAACACATCTTTTAGTTCTTTGATGTAGTTATGCCCCACTTCAACAACTGAGCCCACATGAGGAACCACAATATTTTGTGGCTTTACTCCCATCGAAATGGCAAATTGCTCATGATATTTTAGGTGCTTAATCTCACCATGCATTGGGATGAAAAAACGAGGCTTAAGAAGTTTGTGCACTATCATAAACTCTGTTTGGCATGCGTGGCCAGATGCATGCACATCGCTAAGGTCATCATAGATAACCTTGGCACCAAGCGCGATGAATTGATTGATTATGTTTGTTACAGACTTTTCATTTCCCGGAACTGGAGAAGATGAAAAAATTACTAAATCATTTGAACCAATCTTAATGTTCGCAATTTCCCCCTTAACCATACGGTCAAGCGCGGTGTGTTCTTGCCCCTGGCTTCCTGTTCCCAAAATGAGTAACTCAGAATCCTTTACTTTGTCTGCCTTTTCAATGTCGATAATTTGTTTGTGGTCAAACTTAACCTCACCAATCTTCATGGCTATTTCCATGGTGTTTATCATACTACGCCCAGAGAAAGCCACTTTCCGATTGTATTTCTTAGCTAAATCCATAATTTGCTGCACACGATGCACGTTTGAAGCAAACGAAGTAACGATAATTCTATTATTCCTATGAGAATCCATAATCTCATCTAAAGTTTGACCAACCACACGCTCACTCATTGTCATCCCTGGGCGCTCAATGTTAGTGCTTTCACACATAAAGAGTAGCACACCTTTGCGACCAAGTTCTCCCATACGGCTAAGGTCTGTGGTGTCGCCCGCAATAGGAGTGAAATCAATTTTAAAGTCACCCGACACAAACACAACACCAACTGGTGTGGTAATTGCCAAAGCATATGACCCCGGAATTGAGTGGTTCACATGAACAAACTCTACATTAAAACATCCAATCTGAACCGCCCCACCAGGATTGACTGCTTGACTTTTCATTTTAATTTTAGGAAACTCACGAAGCTTTCCTTCAATTAGTGCAATACTAAGCTTACTTCCATAAACCGTAGCTTTCACATCATCTAAAAAATATGGCAAACTTCCAATGTGATCTTCATGAGCATGAGTGATAGCAATTCCCTTAATCATTTCTTTATGAGCTTTAAGCCAAGACATGTCGGGTATTACTAAGTCAACCCCCGGCATGTCGGGTTCGGCGAATCCTACACCCACATCGATAACCAAAATGTCATCACCGTATCTTAGAGCTGTCATATTGTCACCAATTTTACCAACTCCTCCAAAAAACATCACTTGAAGCCCCTTACCTTGTGAAGCATTTCCCTTTTCTGCTCGTTTTTCTTTCTTAAAATCACGTTTAATAAACGTGCGTTTTTGAATTTTTGGGGATTGGCCTTCGCTAACTGTAGCCCCCCCAACATTTGTTTCTTTTTCCATTACATAACTCCTTTTAATTTTTTTTATTTTTTATTCTTATATGATATCTTTTAATGAACTAACTCTTTCCCAGTTTTCCTTTTTCTTAGGTGAAATTATTTCCTTTTCTGTAACATAAAAACGTAGACCATTTAAATAGAAAGTCATAACCAAACCAAACACCAAGAATACGCAGAATTCAACTGGCACAACAAAAATCAAACCTACTGCCATTGTTAGGATAACAAGTAAATAATTTAACACAACGCACAAGAAACTAATCAGCAAAACCCTTCCAAACACTGCACAAAAATTACCTTTTAAAGCTTTAAAGCTCTTAGCAAAAGAAGCAAAACATCCTTCCTCAAAGATAGCAACAAAAGGCGTCCATAATCCAAACAAAGTTTGCTTAAATGAAACAAGCAACATCACCCCAACTAACCAAAGTATTGGAAGCAAAACATTCAACCAAACAATGTCAAATTGAAAAGCTAACAATCCACCAATGCCTGCGCATAAAATGAGTAAATCCACAGGGAAAGCCACACAAAGTTTGCAAAGTTGAAGCTTAACTGATTTTTTTAAATTCTTAATAAAACATACACCAAAACTAAGTCGTGTGTTACTTGCCATTGAATTGTAGACATAATCTACCACAGGTAGCTCTGCCAACCCAACAGTGAACCTTACACCAAGTGTAAAAACTGTAACAAACACAATTAAAAATGGAAGCATGGTTGCTAGATTAGCTTTAACCAAATCGCCAAAGCCCACTAAGAATGTGTAGACTCTGTCAAACACATTTCCCATATCAAAATTGAACGTTAAATTAACAAATAAATCTTCTAAACTACTAAAAAAGCCATGTTTACTCAATTCTGAAATTAGCGGAGAGCAAATTGCTAAACTCAATCCCCCCACCACTAAAACACAAACTAAAATGTAAATCATAAGTCGCCAAAGAATATGATGATTGCGACCTAAAATTCGTAATGAATCTGATAATATCATATAAACTCCATAAACTAAAACCAACGCTTCTTGTCAAAACGAGTCAACTCGTTGTGGTCAAAAAACACTATCATGCCCATAACACATTCGATAGGAACAAGCAACAATAACCCAATCATTTCACCAAGCCAACCTATTCCCAAAGCCGAAGCACCAAGCATGATTCCAACGATCAACACTCCAAGCAAAATTTCTAAAAATCTCAATGACCAGCCCGCTCTATCGAGTGAACTAAGCGCATCAAAAAATGAATTTTTAAATGGTGACCCATTTAGAAGCATCTCCACACAAGTTAGGCTAGCGAGTGAAAACACTCTGATTAGCATAGCAAAAGAGATAAACACAACTAAGTAGGCAAACACAATGTTTACCCAGATAGCCACTCCATGACTAGCAAACAAAAAGTGCATCACAAAAATCAGAAGTAGTGCTATAAAATTGATTAACAAACAAATACCAATAGCCAATGCCAATAGTTTTGCCACGCCAAGAAGATTGCTGTTTAAACTAAAGTCATTAACGAGTGACACTTTGCCTGTCTTAAAATGTTTTTCAACGGCTCCTAGTAACAAACTAATAGCCACGACTAGCACAACAAAGCCTGCCACAAAGCACATCATTGTAATGATTCCCGTGTCAAAAATTGCATTCCAAAAGTCACCAAAACTTGCATATTTGCCATTTGGATAAGCAATTAAAAATTCAAACATCTTAAATGGATGCAATATGACTCCAAAAAACAATACTGGAATGCACACAAAAAGAGCAAGCCACCCTAAATTCTTGAAATAATAATTTAAGACTTCTTTAAGATAATTCATAATTACCCAACATCTCCCTTCAAAAAAACAATTATATAATCTTCGCCAAACGAAAGCACAACACTCACGCATCCCATAGCGACATCTTCCCTAAAAATCTAAATAATCCTAACTTATTGCTCTTTAGTATATCATAGATATGAAAATTTTGCAAGTGTTTTTTAAAAAAAGGGATTCCACGCATGTGGAACCCCCATAAAATAGAGTGATTAAACAAATTATTTATTGTTCAAACTGATTAAAAGTTGACGATCTTCTTCACTTAATTCTATAATATCTTTATTATTCTCATCGCAATCTTTAACGCTTGACGCACAAGATACATCTTCAGTTTTTTCTTCACAAAAGTTTGAGTTTGGGTCAGCTTTAGGGACAATCCCCACTAACACAAACACACCAAGCACACTGTTAATCACAGACATATAGACTTCTTCATCAATTTCAAGCCCAAGTGGGCGTCCCACAGCCTGCACCAAGATTAACATGGCACTCGATAGTGAAACCCAAAAACTGTAGGTGTTGATTTTCTTAAAAAAACCTTTCATGATTGTTTCCTTTCAACAAAATCTTTCACTGGAGTTAACCACACTCCAAGATGCGCCTCAATCTCAGGTTCACTTAGAAGCGAAAGCGCTTTTTCTTTGTCCATTAATTTAACTTTTTCCATTATGTAGTAAGCTTTTTTGTAGCCATCCTCATGTCTAATGGAGTTTAAAAACTCTGCTGTCCATTTTTTCCACTTTGTAAAAGCAGCTGATAGTTGCTCGTTAAGCTTTAAATTGACAAGATTAGCCTCAGCTTGCTTTTGAGTGTAAAGTTTACTAAGCTCGTTAATTTTCTTTTCTAACGAAGTCGCCTTTGCAATATCGAAATTTTTCAATGCAGACTGAAATTCACTTTCAATCACACTTCGATGCAAACTAATTTGAGATAATTCACTATTTGCTTCACTCCATGCTTTTTGTGTAGTTTCATCGAGTTCTGCTAAAAAATTTTGCGCATTGACTTCAGCCACCTTACTGCGTTCAATGTCTGTTTGAATCGTTTCGGCGGTGGCGAGTGCTTTTAAATCTTGCAAAATTTCACTTTCATTTTGATTTCCTTCATCAACTCTTTCTTCTGACGGCGCTTCTTCGCTCATTTTTTGTGACTCTTCTACTTCGTTTTGTTCTGTGTTGTCATTCTCTACTTGCTCATTACTTTCATTTTGCTCTATTTGTTCACGCAAGTTGCTCTCCTTTTCAGGATCGAATTCCGCTTTGACTAAATTTACTGTATCAGTTGATTTTTCTTCATCTTGCTGATTATTTAAAACATTTTCTGGCATAATACCCCCCTTGTTCATAATAGTTTTGTTTATTCTTTAAATAGATAATTAGCTTGACCTTTTCCTTTGGAATAAACTTTGCATTACATTTTTTCAACACAAATCTATTTCTAACTCCATATTACTAATTTCATTATCTGAATTTTCACTTTGAATCATAAAGCTAAATTTTCGAGCTCTCAAACAAATTGGCACACTAACTGGCAGTGCGTTTCCATGAATAGCATAGTCATGATTCATTCCATCTGCATTTATTCTCAATGTGATGTCCTTTGATGTGTTTAGATTAATTCTTTTTATAACTTTATGAAGCTTGGCTTGGCCAAAATCTGTGTAACCACTTTTCCACACTTTTTTAGTTGCCAACGAATTTACGCTACCATCATGAGTTAATTCACAAATGTTACCATTACGCAAACAAACCACTAAGCGACTAGACCATTCAGATTGATATTCACACATCGCCGAAACATCCACACCGCGCAACACATTAACATCGTTAGTCATAAGATCATATTCTATCAAAGCATTGTTTACAAAGTTTGCTCCTTCACACCCGACCGATTCTTCATCGTTAAATTCGAGTTTGCATGCAAGATAATATTTACCATACAAAAATGCGCCAATTGATTGGTTATTTTCAACTTTATCTAAGTAATCTTCAATTCCTAAAGTTTGCTTTTTTATTTTTCCACCACTAAAGCAATAAACACCATCTCGACAAAGGAAATAAATATCATTGCCACATAAAACAGCACTCTGGTAATAAATCTTTCCCGAAGTTTTGAAAATGTGATTCACACTAAAGCTTTCATCACGTTCTACATAAGAAATTCGTGAAATTCCATAGTCACGAATGACGTAGACATAATCCCCCGCATCAATTAGTCTTCGACAAGGGCCTCGAGAATCATTTAATGTAATTGTGTCGCCATCAAAACTTGTCATATTCCACAACGTAGGATTAACTGTAGAACTAAAATACACTTTATTATCTTTTCCTTCTAGAATAGTAAATAACCTATCCTTATAGAAAGCCACCGAAAGAATTGATGGGACATTTTGAGTGAATGTTTGATTTTGAGCTTCACTAAACACAACAATTTTATTTGTTGAACAAGCTAAAAAACAATTTTGATTGTTAATTTTAAAATTATAACCAACGGGTAATCTAGAAAAACTAATATCCATTTTAGTAAAACTGTGATTAAGTGTAGGCACTAGTCCATAATAAATACTTTCGTTACTACTATAAATCATAAGCTGTGGCACATACCTATACCCATCAAATTTATTATACATCCAAAAACCCAGCACACTACCCACATCAGATGGGGTGTCCATTGTTTTGGTGATGTCACCATTATAAATTTCTAATGGTTTTAACCCAAGCCCATCGATAAGACCTTTTTTAGTGTAACAAAAATTGAATGTTTCCACACTTTTGTAAAGTGGCAAAAGATTTTCAGTAACACACCTATCCATTCCTTTAGAAAAATCAAGAATATTGTAAACAATTTGTTTTTTTGTGGTTATCGGAATCTTGTCATAAAACACTATACCCACCTTCTTTTCTTAATCACTTGATTTCTCTTTGGCGTTTGTAATGCTAAAACTGTGCGCAAAAACACATCATTCCAAGCTTTAGATTCATTAAACATCCCTTTGATAAGGTAAAATCTACTTACCACTCCCAACGCCATAAGCCTTAGTGACACTTTATCTAACTGAACATCGAGATTTGCTGAATAACTTGAAACTTTGTTGGGGATGTAGTTATAAATATAATTTAAACTCCCAGATAGTGTTTTTAAATAAGTTGGAAAAACCTCATAGTCTACATTAAAGCCATTTTGGTCTTTCACACTCTCAATTTCACAAACCGTCTTAGAAAAACTTGAAAAATTAACAATTCCATTATTTGAAACTAGAGTTTCTTCTTGTTTTAATGGAAAATACATCACAGCCAAAGTCTCCACCACATCATTCACACAACTAAGCAATTCGTCAAGTGTCTGAGCTTGATCAGGAGTTGGAGCAGTGTTTCCGCCTAGAGTCGTGGTGGAAAGCAAATCCCGTTGACCAATGTAAAGACTAACTAATTTTACAACATCTAAAGGTTTCATCATCTCTCCTTTTAACACCATCTTGTGGTGTATGACTTACTAAAATCACAATCATCGTGATGACAAGCATAATTAAACATCTCTCGAGCCTTAAAGCTTGCTTTGTCTTTTTCCACACGTTTAATTTCTTGCTCATAATCTTGATTCGTTTTTTCAATCTCATCCATAATTTTTTGCATATTCTCAATCTTTGTTTTCCTTAATTTTTGAATGACTTGATAATTTAACCCCTCATCACATGTGATACAAAAAGTTGAGCCATACTGCTTTTTATTGTGGATTTCAAACCTGCGTCGATTAGTGTTATACACCACAAAGTAGTCTTCATTCATGCTTAAAATTCGTTCGGCAATGTTGAATGCATCATTCTCTACTCTTATTAACACTACAAACTCCATTTCACGAAAGTGACAGTTTCAGGACGATCACACATAAGTTCGCAATACTTTGCCAATGTGGCTGTGTGAACAGGATATCCTTCTTTCTGATGAAGCACTTCGCCACGATTGTTTGTTAGCCATGTCCAATCGCATAATTGATGCAAATGCCACAAACTAGAATCTACCAAATAACCGTAGTTATCTGCAATAAACTTAGATGGAGCTAGCGGAATGCCCAAAAATGTGATTGACTTAAAACCGCCTTTAAAAGTGCAAAGATCGGTGTTTAATGATTGTGCTTTAAGTAATGTTTGAAGCTTTCTTCGAAAATTGAATCCACAAGGAATGATGTCAATTTGTGCGTTCGTGCTAATTTGACTGTCATCTAAAACTCGTGTTAATGTGGCAATTGTGTAGTTTTGGTTTTGACTATACCCTGGAGTTAGAAAAGATGTCGTTGTTCTATCTAAGCCATAGAGTTGAGTAATTGTGGAATCACACAATCCAGCAAGGCCAATTGATTCACCATTAACTCCGTCAAAAGTATAAAGATCCAACGCTTGATTGGCATTGGCGCTATCCATTGTCACACTAATTGTGATAGATTTAGCCTCAAAATTAATATCGGTGATTACAGCATTTTGAAACCTTGTTACCTCTGTCCCATTTAAAAATGCTCTGATTCTCATTCCTATTCCCATGCTATTCACGTTATTCACTGAAAGCACATTCGAATTGTTTTGTGAAGATAACACATACCCTAGGTATCCATTACCTTTGCCATAGAGTATTCTGGCCAAATGAAATCTGCCAGTTTCGACTAAGTTATCCATTTCTGCACTTAGTAAATCAACAAATGCGCCAGCTTCATCTCGACTTGCTCTAATAGCCTTATCAGATAGGCAAATCTGACCATACAAATTCTTTAACGTCGAAGTTAGACAAGCATAATTAGAGCTATTTGGTGTTGGCAATCCGCCAACTTCTGTTCCTGCTCCAATTCCGCCATTCACTCCAAGAGTTACCATTTTCTTAACAGTGTTTCCACTCACAAAATCCGATGTGGCTTCAATCTTTGAATAAAACGCATCAGTTGCACTGTTTAATTGATTACTAATTGCCTCAAGGTACACTTCCTTGAGGGCTTGATCTGCTGTTGCTAATGAAATCATCTTTCCCTCCTATATTGAAATCATACCTTGCGCATTTGGTCGATTACACATAAGATCAGCATATTTAACCAAAGTTGCAGAGTAAGTTGCATATCCTTCTTTTTGTTTTAAAATTGACCCATCACTATGGGTAAGCCATTCCCAGTCGCACAATTGATGCAACACGAATTGATCGGTGTTGAGCACGAATAGTTTGTTGCTGTTGATAAATCTGTTTCTAATTAATGGAATTCCACTAAATGACGCACTTACAATTCCTCCTGCCATGTTCATCATATCTACATTCTTCACATAACCAGCAAGAAGATTCATGATTGTGTAATAAGTTGTGCCTGCACAAGAAACGATGTTAGGCTGAATGTTAGAGTACATCGCCACAGTGTCAATCATTTTTTGCACAAAACTTTCATCAAAGGTTTCTGCTGCTGTGCGTGTGTGAATATATGGCATTAAAGATTTGTAATTTGCCCTAGTAAGTCCATACAGAGTTGCCTCCGTGGTTGAAAATAGATGCATCAACCCAGTCAACTCTTTATCCTTACTCCCCTGCACATAACACAAGTATTTTGTAGCGTTTGCAGTTGTGAATGAACTTGAAATATCACTTAAGTAAACTTTGCTGTTGGCTCTATCCACCTTAAGTACTTTGATGCCTGTCATATTACTATCTAACGTTCCATCATTATAAAAATCAAGAATCATACCATCTAGAAATGGTAGATGATTTGCCACTGTCATTGTTTTGTTGGTTGTGTCAACAGCTGAAATTGTGCTCAAACTTCCCGTTCCATCTCCCCAAAACATTCTGTTTAAATTAAATCGACTTGATGCAATAAGGTTTTCCATTTCTGCATTAAGTAAATTGACAAATGCTCCTTCACTATCGAGTGAGGCTCTGATTGCTTTGTCGGAAATTTCAATTTGACCATACAAATTTTTTAGTGTTTGAGTGAAGCGTGCGTACTTAGTTTCACCAATGTCTGGCAACGAACCTGCCTCTGTGCCAGCCCCTAAGCCCCCATTCACGCCGTAGGCCACACACTTTACAATCTGTCGTCCATAAACGCCATCACTACTTTGCTTAATCATACTAAACACAGGGTCAACTTTAAAGTTTAGTTGATTGCTAATTGCTTCAAGATACACAGTTTTTAATGCATCTTGAGCTGTTGATAATGTAATCATTTTTATCTCCTATTCAAATAGTTTTTTTGCCAGTTCAAAAGCATCATCGAGAGAATTTATCGTCCGTTTGGGAGTAGAGATGTTGTTTACTCCTTCTCGACTTGTGATTACTGGCGGAGCGGTTTTCGTAGATTTTACAGTATCGAGATAGTCTTGAATAATCTTTTGTTTCATCTCAGGATTAGCTAGCGATTCAATAGTCTCATTCGAACTAGCCTTATTTTCAAGCACTTTTATCCACGCCGTTAGTAAGGGGGTGTCACTATTTTGAATGTCCTTGTCCTGACTAACAAGTGAAACAATCTCATCTTTAAATTTACCAGCTGAAGGATTGTGATTAAAAAAATTCTCCAAATCTAAATCCGCTCTTTTTGCTTCTGTGGGAGCAACTGCTTTGTCCACTGTGTCAGGGGAAATTTCCTTGTCTGACTCAACCATTTCATGCTTTAATTTAGCCAATTCCATAGCATTTTTGGTGTAGCAACTACGCAACTCAGAATAGGCATCTTTTAAACTTTGCACCGATCTAAATGTCCCTAAAGGAGTACCATCATCATCTAATTCAACATTATCAAAATTTGGTAAATTAATTGAAATCTCATCCATTATGCACCTCGTTCTTCGCTTTTTAAAGCCAATTCTTTAAATTTTTTGTGTTCTCTAATGTGACTTAACATTTCTTCAAGTAAGTTTTCGCGCGACTTTGAAAATTTTTCAAACTCTCCACTAAGCATAAAAGCCACGTGAGTTGAAATGTGAAGGTCATGATCATGAATCTCAAGCACGGTCGGTTGTTTGCCTTCGATAAACTCGATGTTTTCTCGACGCGCTTTTTCCACCTGAAGCGTGTTGTTATCGAGAGCATCTTCCCAAATGCCAAGCCCTAACATCTCGATTACCTTTAATCGCATAGCATTACTGAGTTTTCCATTTTCATCATGAAGTAGCCCTGCTCTTAACAAATCAAAAACCATCGAGCGTTTTTGTGCTACAGTCTCACCAAGCTCGCTATTAGTTTCAAACTGCACATCATCGCTCGTAATCGAATTTGAATCCCAATAATAGATTTGATTTGTTCCATTCTTACCCACAATCTTACTCATGCGCTTGTTTGTTGCATATTGTTTGTAAAAGCGCAAAATTTGTCTACCAATTTCCTTGATTGCAAACTTTATGTATTCTCCACTTGCCGACACGCGCATATCCTCTTGCTCAATCAGAAGTTGAAGCGCTACCCCACTCATGTTGGCAAGCTGACAAGCATTCGTGCTAAGCAAATCACTCACACCACTTACATTTAAGAATTCTTGAAGCAAACGCTCTTCTTCATCTTTAAAATCTGTGGGAAGATTTTGACTCGACAGCATTTGTGGAGCCTTTGAGCCCTGACGATAGATTAGCACTTTACCAGGGCTGAGTCCTTCATCTTCGAGGTTTTCCACATCCACAGAGCCATCTTCAACAGTCATAATTCCCATACACAACCTGTTTAAGAATTCATGCTTACGATTTTTCACCGCATTATAACTTCGTTGCACAGGAATCAATCGCTCTACTATACTCGTTCCCCAAAATAGTGAAGGTTGGCCAATGCTGACTTGTCTAATAAATGGAAATCCTCTCTCTCCGTTTGTCATATTTTTATAGGGCAAAATGCCATCATAGAGAAGTTTGTTCCCTGCAATAATGATTAATCTTCCTTCAGGATAATCGACTGTTGGAAGTTCATATTTTTCAATAAGCATTGCATGATTATGCTTTGTCATTTTTACTAATTTTGCAGAATGCGAGGTGTAGCCAAGTCCTCCTGCCACTTGAGAATTAGCCAGATTGTAAGTATCGATATCCTCACCACTTACATCAACTCCCCAATGTTTTTTAATAACATCAACGTGATAGGCTCTAGCATGAATGATACTATGGCAGTGTTCGATATATTCGCTTGAATTACTATCAGGATAAATTTCAAATGGTGAACAAATATCAACGTTCACATCCCCTTCATAGACCTTACTTCCATCGCTACTTAAGCCTAGCAAGGCTCCAGCTTCATCGTTCCAAGTAATTTTATAAAAAGCTGTTCCACAAATTTCACTCCAATAGGTGGCCTTAGCCACCATGTCACTAAGCATCAGTCTACTCGACACAGAATCTAAAATGCTTTTGCACATATGAGCATTGCTAACATCATCTTCATCACTACTTGCGGGCAAAACGGTCATCACTGGGCGCACTTTCGCTAGCTTTGCTAACCGCATCTCAACTAGTGGTGCAATGTGATTATACACTTCACGTTCTTGCCAAAAATATTGCTTACCAAAATCATCCAATGTATCATTAGCACCAATTCCACAATATTGATTTCCCATACAAAAATTTAAATTTAACTGCCAAGTTGCTTCAAATGGTCTTCGTTCTTCTTGCCTACGCACAAAATCCCGACGAACACTAGCCACAATTTCTTTCTCAATTTCTTCCTTACTTCTTTCTTTCATTTCTCACCTCTTAATCTAAATTAAATTTGTTTTTTATCGACCGCGGTATAAAATAGCCACCTAAAGAATTGTATAACTTGCAAGCACACTCACTGCACACTGGCACGCTAACCTTATCAAAACTCAACCTAAATTCAGCTAGGTTATCACATTCCATCGTAGCACAACACTTGCTTTTCCTTTTTAACTTACTGATTTGCATACCTTTTCTCCCTTAGTCAATTCTTCAATTAATTCATTTTGTAATGCATCAAGTTCTTCATCACTTAAATTTTGTAAATCATCTTCTACAAAGCACTTTTCAAGCAATGCCCTAGCAGCATTAATATCGGGAGGAATATGTTTAGTTGTGATTTTTTTCTTCACAAGTTTCAATTCATTTTCTTCTTGCACATATTCTTCCACAATTTCATTTACAGTGTAACCCATTGCCTTTTTTAGAAGCGACTTAGCTAGTTTTTCATTATCATCCACTATAATCTTCTCCTCGTCTTTAATTCGTTAATGTGTCTAGAAAGTAGTTTTTCTTTATGTTTTTCGACATCGCTTTGTGGGGTGTGGCTAACAATAAAATTTTCGTTTCTACTCATGATGTAGTAACGCAATTCATCTAGTGAATGGTCGTCTTTTTTCACTGGAACATCTGCCTTTCCCCACCAATACCCCTTGATTTCTCGAATCATATTCACGCAAGTAGAAAATATAAATAGCCGCACTTCCCCCTTTGCGTTTTTTAGATAACTTTTTACTTTTGAAATCCCTGAAAATAAGTCTTTATTAACATTAGGATTCACATTTATGCCATAATCAAAAAATAAATCAGTCACACTTTTAGGTGAAGCCAAGGTTTTTTGATTAGCTGCAGAATCTATTAAAGCATGAATTTTTCCGTCAAAGCCAACAGGCCAATTTAGTCGAGCGCAAATACTTTTTATACACTCAGCGTGATGTTCTAGTGTTTGCTCTGCTTCATAATGCTCGGCTATTACATACACATTTCCATCATAATCGGCAGCATACCAATGACAGCTTAGTGGATTGTGTAATCCTGGATCAATGCTAATGTTATCAAACCAATCCGGAGGCACATCAAATGGCTCAATTACGTGCACGCTAGGGTCAAATTCTTTGTAAACTAAACCACCTGAAGACATAAACTTTCCATAACGCCGACTTTGTAACTCTTCTTCGCTAAGAGAGGATGAAAAAGCTTCGATCTCTTCTTGACTTAGGTAAGGGTTATCTGCCCACTCCATTTCGATGTACCAAACATCTTTATCACCCGATTCATTTAGATATATCTTATCATAGACCCACGTCAATCCTTTTAATGGAGTCATTGTGCCAAACAAAATTCCAGCTTTATCTAGCACACGCATTCTACACTCAAGATAAATGTCGAATGGAGGTTCTTCGTCAAACCAAACATAATCTAGACTTGTCCCTTGAAAACGCTCACGGCCTTGGTCACAAGTTTTAAAACCAATCTTACTAAGCGAACCAAAAACATTTTTCACCAAGATATAGTCTATCACCCCATTTTCAGGCGAATCTCTCCTTCCCGAAAGCATGACGATATCTTCAACCCAATCGGGATTTAAGTAGTGAAGTACCTTGCTTTGAGCCACATCACGCTGAACTTGTTGCGTAAGGCTTACCACCCAACCATCTGTTGGCTTGTTTTCTTTGAATGGATGAATTCCACGTGCTAACCACACCGTCTCCACAGCACCACACTCCGTTTTTCCACTTCTATTCCCCCCAAACACCCATCGATTTTTTTTACCACATTTGTGAAATTCCATTTGCTTTAAGTGCACTTTTTCTTTGTTGTAATCTTTCAAGCGGTCATTATTCTTTCTTCGCTGGCGCTCCTTTTCCACCAGCAAAAGTTTTTTAAGTAACTCCTTATTCTTCATGCATAATAAACCACCATATTTTTTATTTTTCGATATCAAAGTGCTAAATTTCCGTAAAAAAAACAATAATTGCACCAAAAAAGCAATCATTGTTTTGCTATAATAAAACTAAACAGGAGAAAATATGAAAAGATTGGTTTTGTTTAGTTTTATCCTATGCGAATTTCTACTAAGCTTTAGTGTAGAACCTATCCAAACTGTCTATGCATCTGCTAGCGAAGTTTATTATAAAATCACCAACACAGACACGGCGCTTTTGCGCTCTGCTAATAGAGATGATATCTACTTCATGTTGCCCTCCACTTATTTTGTAAAATTAATCTCTGAATATAATGAAGACTATCTTTTTGTGTCCTATTTAGAGTTTTCTGGTTATGTCTTAAAATCTAACGTGGCGCAAGTCTATTCAACCCCAACCACTCCATTTCTAGAAAATATAGTTTTTTCACCCAATAAAGTGTCTAATCTAATCATTCGTTCTAAGCCTTGCACTCAAGCCGGTTTTGTTGGCACAATTGCCTTCAATGCTGAAAATGTGACTTATTTCGGTTGGGTTGAAGGTGAAGAAGTGTTTGCTTCGCTCGGCAATATTTGGTATTACTGTAGATACACAAGTGCCGAACAAGGCGCGCTTCTAGGATACGTCTACGCACCACTAACCCAAAATCTAACAACCATTTCACCAAATGATGAAGTGATTGAAACCACTCCAACAAAGCCCACCTCAGCAGAAATAACACTTTCCCCCGAACTGCAATCAGGCTCAAATGTTCTGTTTATTTTCCTTCTCTTAATTCCTGCGATAATTATTTTGCTACTCGTTTTTCGAACGCATAACAAACGCCCTAAAAGATTAAGAAATCAACTTAGACTGCGTGACCACAATGATGAATTAGATTTTTAACTAAAGTTTGCCGCCCTAGCTACTTGTTTTTTTAAAGTTGTAGCTTTTAAAGATTGTAAATAAACTAGATTGCTATCTTTCTTGATAAATTTGTCCACATGATGATTGTAAATGCCCACAATCCACTCTTCACTACTTATTATCTCTTTTAATTTGTTTGATGGATACCCAATACTGTTTAATTTGTCCACAAAGTTTACAATCGCAACATTAATTTTTCGATGCACGTTTCGCCTGTTCATCCCCAATTCTTCAGAAATTAAAAGTGTGTGTGCCCTATCAAAATAGTAACGAACCAAAATCTTTGCATCGAGCTTTGAGCATGCTTTGATTCCATCTTCTACGGCTAGTTTGATTCTCATCAACCGTTTCTTTCTCTCTATTAAATCAATCACTGCTTGCATTTTTTGCATTGTGTCATCTCGCACAAGCGAAAGCGAATAGCTATGTGCACTACTTTCAACAACAAGCCTATCTATGCTACCAATGATTCGTGGAATGCTTTGGTAACTTTCTAATAGCGTTTTTCCTAAAATTAGTTTTCTCATCTTGTCCCCCACTCTTTCTCTTCGACAAAACTTGTCGTGCGCCCTTACTATAAACCCAGTATTATTCATTTGTCAACAAGTTGTGACAATATTTTTGAAAATTTTTGTAAATTTTTACTAATTTTAAAAAAATAGTCACATTTTTTACACAAAATTAAAAATTTTTCACTAAAATGTGTCAAAAACATTTTTTATTAACAATCTTTTGTGCTATAATGATTGCATAAAAGGAACTAACGAATGAAAAAAATATATTTTATATTCCCTATTCTCTTTTGCTTTATGTTTTTATTTCTCCCAACAGCCCAACCAGTGTGGGCCGAAGAAGACAACCAACCAAAGCCCACTTATGAAGTGATTGAGATAACAACCACGGAAAACTTAAAAGACTTGGTTTCTCTATATTATGATAACAACACAATATACTTCACCGATGGTGTGCATATAATGCAAAAGAATTTATCAACTGGCGGAATTGTTAAGTTATATTTTAAACCAGATGTCAACTATGACTATAATACCTACTACAATATAATAGCAAATAACACAGATACATATTTTGCTCAAGATGCTCTACATGTTGAATTTGTAACCAACAATACTACATCCACCTCAAACAATCCAATAGCAAAATATAGGCTAAGTGAAGCAAGTTCTTTAATATCCTTTGACTCCTTAAACCCTAAAAAACTTGCTGTTGACGTATCGAGTAATGTCTACATAATCGCAAGTTCGTATATATTCACTGTCGATACAGTAACTACCAATGGTTCTACTGAATATTTTGCTACTAAAAAGATTGATTTACAATATCAAAACGATGATAACACAATTTCCACCCAATTTACTGGCGGTGGGTTTGCAGTCAACGAAGATGGGACGGAATTTTACTACAGTGTTGACAGCACAATTTACAAAATTACGTTAGAAACAGAAACAACGACAAATGAAGAAACTCAAGAAAGCACAACAACACTTGTGCCACATCAATCTACACTTACCATTCAGGGTGAACAAATCACCTCAACTATCACACACATCAGTGTGGATTGTTTGGGAAATTTGTTTGTACTTTCAAGTAATTCCATTTACAAATTAACGCCAAATGGCACAAATTACACAAGCACAAAGTTAGAATTTGATTTTGATGTTGTGGACATAAGTTTTGATTTTTGCACAGGAAAAACCTACGCAATTGTTAACGTGGAAGAAGAAGTTGTTGAAGAGTCAAGCGAATCAGAAGGCGAAGATGACACTCCACAAGACGACGAACAACCAATTCAAAACGAACCCACAACAAAAATTGTGAACAAACTTGTTAGTTTGAACGTGGGTTTCGTGACAAATTATGCACAACTAGAACAAGAAAACTATGATAACTTTACTAATGCTGAAGCTCAAACAAGTTGCGTTGAACTTTTAAATTTAAAAGCCGACACTCCAATTTACGCTTATCAAAGCCTAAAGACATTTAAAAACACATTAACAGATAATAAAACCGTGATTAAGCTCGGTGAATGTGCAAAATTTTACTATGTGCTAGACACTAACTCCGATATAAATCCTTACTTCCAACTATGTTATGTGCCAAAAGCTTATAACGTAATTGTACAAAAAGAAGTTAATGGAGAACTACAAAATGTGACCGAAACGATTATGATTACTGATGCCGATTTTATTTCTCCTGTAACTAGCACGGTCACAGAATGTAAAGTAATGGTAGCAAAAATTAGGCTTTATAACTTCCCCCTATCTGTGGCCATATTAGATGACCTTGGGCAAACAATCAATTATGCACCAAATAGTGGAACAGTGAATCGAGATGCCTTTGTTAAAGTGTGTAACATCAGCGTTAAACTACCAAACGATAGCAACAACACTCCTTTTGTGCTGGTGAAGTTCACCAAAGAGAATCAAGAATATTGTGCCTATATCGACAGCCGAACAATAATTAATAAATCAGATGACAACACTTTAAAAATGATTCCTGTAAGTAATGCACGCCTTAGAGTAACCACTACAATCTATGCTGATGAAAAATTAACTGAACAGCAAGATGAACTCGTGGAAGGGGCAAATGTTACCGTGCTACACAAATCAGGCGGTGTGGCTCGCATTCAATATTATGTTGGAAATGAATTAAAAACTGGTTATTTAGATAAAAATCTTGTGGACGACGGCAGTTTGACCACCATGCAAATGATTGGTTTATGTGTGGCATCAGGATGCGTCTTACTATCAATAATCTTAGCAATTGTGATTTCTAAAAAACGTAAAAAACAAAAATATCAAGCGTAATGCTTGATATTTTTTTATAGAAATTGAGTCATAAGTGACCTATCTATGTGCATTGATTTAAATTTAAAAATAGAAATTTTACCTTTTAACTTTTGCACTTCGAGTAAATTTTTCGCAACTGGTTTATTTTTAAAATTGACTTTACAAACCTGTAAGATTGCTTTGTAATCAATTTTGTCATTTTCAACCTTTTGCATCACTTCATTATACTTTGCGTAGTAAGCATCTTCCCCCGCATGCAACAAATCTTGTTCCCATTTTTTAATCTCATCTCGCTCTTTGGGGCGTTTGTGCGTCGCCTTAAACTGACGTTCTGCATCGTGTTTACACATCAAAGCAAAAGTGTGCGCTTTTTCCATGTTGGACACATATTTTTGCATAAAACTTAACCGAGATTCTTCATTTGTTTTTAAAACTAAACTTTCAAAATTATGTGTGCCGTTTTTGATAAATTCATCATATTCCGCCCGAGTGATTTTTACCTTAGTTCGATGCAATTCAGCTGGTAACAAATCATCGACATAGTGAAAATAAAGTTCGCGCATTTTTCGTGACATATGCTCTAGGCAATAGTGCCAATTAAACTCATGTTCTAGTGCTTTCACAAAACCAACAACCGCTAAATCTTCATCGCTATTTAAATATTCTTCCCACTGATTTGGATTTTGCACTAAAATATCAGCAAGCTGATAAAAACTTTCCGAATCAATGTTGAGTTTTTTAATATACTCTTGCATTTTTAACGCTTTACACAAACGATCGTTTTCAGCATTCAACTCAGTGACAAAGTTTTTTAATTCCCCATCCGCATCAGCTTCAATCCATTTGCTTTCCAAAATCCTAGTGCCTTCTTTAACCAAAAAGTTTAATTGCTCAGCACTCACCTTATCTTTTTCGATATTTTCAAAACTGTCGCCAAATGTTGCCATTAGTATTTTTTCTTTAAATTCTAGTAAGCCTAAAGCAGTAGCGTGCACATGCTTTTGTTCATTGGTTAATTTTAAGTAAAGTTTTTGCCAATTTACTTGATGAGTTCGCACTGCCACAGCATCTAGATTAGGTTGACTTTTCAGATAGTCTAGCAACAAATTATTGTGTTCCATACTAAATTTTTTTAGTTCAGACACATCGATTAGCTTGGTGCAAGTGAAATTCAATTTCACAAACTTAGATTTTGACCTAGTGATGCTAGCTAGATTTGTGTGAAAATCGATAGTATCGACATTTATACCCAATCCTTGCTTTAGGTAATCGTGCATAATTGCATCATTTAGCCAATCTTGTGAAAAATCTGTTGTGGGTTTAATCTTAGTCTTTTCAAAATCAACTTTTGAAAAACGCTCAAACTCACTTGTGCCACGCACTCGATCTAACTTTTCGACCAACACCTCAGTTGTGGTGTAAACTATGCGCAAATTTAGTTTTTCATCCAATTCTATACCAACAAAATCTTTAGCTTTTATTGGCTCTAAGCCCGAAATTAGAATTTGAGCCGAGTTTAGATGAATCCTTATGCTTAAAGGCATTTTCCCCTTATGAATGAAAAGCTCTGATTTAAAAGGATTTCCCATTTTCACCACATTGGGCCCTACCACAAAGTTCTTCATCCCCACACAACCAGCAAAAGCGCCTGCTCCAACTTCAATCACACTCTCGGGCAACGCAACGTTTTTTAATCTTCTATTTCCGGCAAAAGCATTTTTCCCCACAATGCGCAGTTCACTATTTTCATTAAATTCAATCTTAGATAAGTTGCAATTTAAAAAAGCACTTTCGCCAATCTGTTTTAAATTTTTTCCAAAACTAAGGTATTCCAGTCCACTATCCATAAAAGCCCTAGCAAAAATCACACTTAATCTTGAAGGCAAGTCCACACACGCTAAGCGCACACACCCAAAGAAAGCTTCTGGAGGAATGCTTTCCATTCGATTTGAAAAAGCGACGTAATTTAGTAACCTAGCATTAATTGCAAACTGCTCACAAATGCTGGTCACTTCGTCATGCATTTTTATCTCTCGCACGCCAATTTTACATTCTTGTGATAATTGATTTAACTTCGACACATTTGCAGGAATCAACAAAACCCCACGCTCGTCGATTTCAAAATTAGATAGTTCCATACCTCCACCTACCTAATTAAATTTTATCACATCAAAAATAAAAAATCAAGAAAACCCAAGACAATGTTACCTAATTCAATAATTATACAAAACTAAGAAAATTGCTGCGGTTTTTGTTCTTTGTAGTTTAGTTTTGAATGCAGTAAAACGTAGTTTAGATTATCCTCACAAGATAACTTACTTACCGACACTTCGTAGGCGACTTTATCCACAAGGAGTGAATCATCAACTTTCTTTTGATAGATTCTACTTTGAATTCGCCCAGTAAGATACAACCGCTCGCCCACATTTAATCCACTGACAAACCGAGCATTGCGCCCCCACATGATGCAAGGAAGATAATCAGATTTGTTGTAAGCTCGATTAACAGCAATCAAACAATCGCAAATCTCACGTTTGAATGGAGTGGTTCGATAGATTGGTGGTTTACAAAGATACCCCATAAGCTCGATTATATTACTATTTTGATTTTCAATGGGAGCTACTAATTCTCGCACAAAAACCGTTAGAAGCAATTTACTTTTCCCATCGACCAATTTATTATAACTGCGAAATTGCCCATATAGCGCCACAATGTTACCTATCTCAAATTTCGTGGTCGACATAAGCCGCTCAGATATTGTGATAGGTATTCTATCAAATTGGCTGGAAAGACGCTCTACGTCAACATCGACATCGAAAAAGCCTTCTCCATACACTTCATGACTAAATTGTGGTTTACTTGCAATTTTTCCACATAAATACACTCTGTTGTTGTCAAATTCAAAACTCATTTTTTTCTACCGTTCCTTCTAATTTGTGTTGCACTCCAGCTCTGTCGATAGTGTAGTCATCAAAGTAGATTAACTCTCCCACACAAGTCACTGTGTAGCCCTGCATTTTCAGCCTATTCAGCAATGGCGGAAGCGCTTCTAGGATGTGATCAGCGTTGTTATGGCACAAAATAATTGACCCACAATTAACTTTGCTCATCACTCGCTGCACGATTTCACTTCCACTACCGCCTTTCCAATCTAAACTATCCACACTCCACTGAATTGTTTTTAGTCCCAAACTATCCGCCATGTCGATAACAGTGTTGTTATACGCACCAAATGGAGGACGAAATAATTTTACATTTGCTTTAGAACAAGCTTTATCAATCTTTTCAATCGATTGAGTAAGTTCAAGCTTAACCTGCTCTGCGCTCATCTTACTCAGATCTGGATGCGTGTTACTGTGAGTTCCTATCTCATATCCCTTTTCGGCAATTGATTTTACAATATCAGGATATTTTTCAGCCCAAAAACCTACCAAGAAAAATGTTGCCCCAACATTATATTCATCTAAAATGTCCATTATCTTTTCTGTTTTGTCAGCGCCCCAGGCAGCATCAAAACTAATTGCCACTTTCCGCTCTTTTGTGTCCACACTATAGATTGGCACTTTGCGTAAACTATCTCCAAAGAAAACCGATGAAATTGAGTTTTCTCCTAAAGGAAGTGAAAGTAACATAGCAATAGTGGTTACTACCGCCACGCTAATTATTGATGCACGTTTTAGCACGAGATATCTCATAAAACCTCACAAAAACTATTTTATCAAATGACTAATCAAATTTGGTGGTAGAATTTTAGCTAAGTTTTTTGAATAATAAGATTTTATAGCTAAATTTGTCGCATTGACCACCTACATAACAATCTATTCTTTAACTTCGATTTTTATAACCAAACAAAAAAATAACTTGGCAAAACGCCAAGTTATTTTTAACTTAATTACTTTTATCATTCAACAACAATTTTTACTTCTTTTCCTTGAATGCTTGTGTTAAATGCAGTTTGAGAATATTCAGTCTTATCGCTGCCTGCCTTCACTTCATTTAGCTTTGTGGTCCACGCAAACGCGTAGTCACCCACACTCACCACATTTGCAGGGATATAAACTTTAGTTAATGATTTACAAAATCCAAAAGTATTGAAACCAATTTCGGTAAATTGTTTATTCTTGGGTAATGAAACACTAACCAATCCAGAGTTACGAAATGCTCCACTTTTAATTTCTGTGATAGAATCTGGTAAAGCAATATTACGCAACTTTGTGCAGTTTGCAAATGCATATGAACCAATTGCCTTCACTCTGTTTGGCAAAACAACTTCTTTTAAGTTTACACAAAATTCAAAGGCAAATCTGCCAATTTTCATGGTTCCCTTCTCTGCCTCACTAAATAGAATTTTACTAAGTCCACAATTTTTAAATGCATAATCATCAATCAAACTTACAGAACTTGGAATAAGCAAATTGTCTAATTTCTCACACCAAGCAAATGACCATTTCCCAATTTGTTTGACAGAATCAGGCAATTCAACATTGGTAATTTGATTACACCCACAGAAGGCATAATCACCAATCGTAGTCACCCCTTCGATAACTTTTATTGCTCCGCTAAAGCCAATTGGACAACGAATCAAAGTCTTTTTGTCTTTTGAATACAAAATTCCATCAATCGAGGCAAACGCCTTATTCCCATCTTCCACAGTAAAGTGGCTCACCTCGATTGAATTAAACATTGTTGGATCAAGCATTGTTTCGTCTTTAGTAATGACATATGTAGGCTTTTCATCTTCTTGCATTGAAACATCTGAAATGTTTTTTTCACGCATTTCATTGTTCTCTACAATATAGTGCAAATTCCTACATGAACCAAAAGCGTTTGAACTTACCTTAACCAATGATTTAGGCAATACCACACAACTTAGGTTCTCACAACCAAAGAAAGCGTAATTGTGAATTTGTGTCAAACCTTCACAAAACTTTACATTCTCTAAGCCCGAACATCCTCGGAAAGCTAACGTGCCAATCGTTAAGCAAGTGCTAGGAAACTCTACACTCTTTATGGATTTATCATAATAGAACGCATTGTCTCCAATATGCTTAACACCTTCTCCAAAAGATACTGAATTCAATCGACTGCACTTGTAGAAACTATAATCTGCCACCGTATCCACAGTTCCCGGAATTTCAACCGACAAAAGATAATTATCCTTACATTCTTCATTTGTTGAATTCTCCGAATAGAACATGTTTTGCTTTAATGTGTTGGAATAACCAATTTCCACAACTTTGTATTCAGTATCCCCATCCTTTAGATAAGCTGGGATGGAAAAGTTTCCTTTATGAGTGCCTTGGTAACCAATAATATAAGCACAATTGTCGATAACCTTATAGTTCCAATCTTCACTCTTTCCAGTTGAATAATATGGATATAGTTCCATCACATTCTTTGTCGCGCTTCCTACAGCTATCAGTAAATTTCCTTCAGAATCAACCACTCTCTCTCCACCTGCATGAGGCAAGGTGAAGTATCCATTAAACGTTCCAGAAGTGACATCAACCTTAACCTTTCCACTAAATACTTGAGTACACAAAGTGTCTAGATAGTAATTTTTTGTGTCACCAAACTTAGTGAAAAGACTTAGATCTCCAATCACAATCTTGGTAGATTTGATTTCAAAGCACATTGGAGCATTTGTAAAGCAAGTAGAATATCGTGATTGCATTGTTTTAAGAACATCTAAAGAATTTAATTTTACCACAGGTTTTATTGCTCGTGTTATAAATGCAGCTGTTTTAATAAAATTCTCCGGTAACTTGTTGTGTTGAAAAACAATGCTTGACAAACTTACACACTCAAAAAATGCTCTTGCTTCAATCCTAGTAACAGAACTAGGAATTTCCACGGCATTTAATGCCCTACACATTGAGAATGCATCAGCTCCAATCATTTCCACGCTGGTAGGAATAACAATTGAACTTAACTTCTTACAATTCTCAAAAGTAGATCTTTCAATAGCTTTAAATTTTTCGTTTTCTGGTAAAGTCACATTTATTAACTTATCGTCATTATAAAAGCAACCTTGTCCAATGGATTCAACGCTACTGGGAAAATCAAATTCAGTAAAACTGGTGTACATAAAAGCATAATTACCAACATGCTTCACAGAATCTGACAATACCACTTTTTCAAGATTATATGCCCCACCAAAAGCTCCCCCACCAATGGTTGTCACAAAATCAGGAACTACAAAAGAAACATCTTCCCTACCTGCTGGATAACAAATAAGCGTTGACAAATCTTTTGAATAGAGCACACCATCAATTACCGAAAAGTTTTCATTTTCACTTATATCTATGTCAACTAATTTATATGACTTAGTAAATGCTAACTCATCAATAGTTGAGATTGAAGCTGGAATCTTCACTCTTCGTAACCAAGGCAATTCCCCAAAAGCGAATCTGTTGATAGCCTTGACCTGACTATCATTTTCAAAAGTAATTTCGGTCACATTGTCGCATTCGCTAAAAACAGACTCATTGCTATTTTTCGCGCCCACGCCAACCACAGGGATTCCATCAATGCTATTAGGAATTTCAACCTTTAGCCCATAACAATAGTTTTCCTTCATACTTGGATCAATGTCATGCTGAATCCACTCTGGATTTAAATTTTCGATCACATTATACGACACTAATGTTGCTGTATGATTCTGCTCATCCAGCTCATAGGTCCAATTGCCCGACTTAACCAACTTAGTGTTGCTTGATGCAGAAATTTCGGCTAGCACACATCGTGAATTTTGTCCCATTGCTGGTGTGGTACAAAACAAACCAAGCATGCCCACCATAGCTCCAACACTAAGCAGTATCGAAAGCCAAAATTTTAATGAAATTTTATCAGACGTCTTCATAAATCCCTTACTCCTTATAATTTCATCGGCCCTATTATACCAAAAAAAGAAGAAAAAATCAATATTTTCTCATCAAATTCGCTTAAAGCGCCCTATCCATGGGCTTTTTAGTTTTATATTTCATATAAAAAAGCATACCTTCACCCGCTTAATTTTAAATAAAGAAAAAAAGATTGTGGCTATCCACAATCTTGAAATCACACACTCTTATATGCTAAAGTAACTTTGCCAATTTCTTTGATGATGTTACCTTTCTTCTCTCTTGGTAGAAGAGCAATTTTCTCTGATGGCACAAGTTTTACAGTTTTGTTTGTGACCACTGCAATGTCGCATGGCATGCTAATCACACTTGCAAAAGTTACCACATCGGTGTTATCTAGTAAAATTGCTCTTACTCCTTTTCGATATCTTCCTAATTTCTCAATCGAATTCAATTCAATTCGTTTTCCAAATCCATCTTTGGTGATAAGCACTAATTCCTCATTGCCCGTTGCAGTGCCAGCAAACAGACAGTAATCATCGTCGAAGAAACTAATTCCATGCACACCGCCCGAAACTCTTCCTTGCACAGGCACATCGTCGTTGGTAGCTAACAAAACTTGCCCATTAGCTGTAGCAAAGAATAAATTTCGATCTGAATCAAATTCTACATTAAGCACCACATCATCTTCTTTAAGTTTGATGGCTTGCACATAACTCTTCACAGTGTTATATTCACTAAATGCAGTTTTCTTCACCATTCCATATTTTGTGAAGAACACAATGTTTCTTTCATCATTTTCAGTAAAGTCAGCCTTTAACACGCACACAATTTTGTCACCAAAACTTAGCTCTTTAAAGAGTTCTTGAGGCACCACACCTTTGTCTTTTGGTTTAACAATTTTGATATAACTCATATCAAATCGCAGACAATACCCACTGTCAGTAAAAGCCAACATTTCTGAATGCGAATCTACCTCAACTGTTTGCACAAACACTTGACTAATCTCACGTTCGTCTTTTGTGGTTGATTTCACACTAGCCGCATAAGATTTTGGTTCCATGGCCTTAAGCATTCCATCGGCACTCAACGCTAAAATCACCGGCACAGCCACGTCAACTTGAACTTTTTCAACCTGTGCCACACTTTCCTTAGACACAATTTGAGTGAGCCTTGGAGTTTTATAGCGTTTCTTGATGTCGAGCAATTCTTCCTTCACTGTCTGATATTGAAGCGCCTCACTATTAATTATGGCTGTGAGTTTTGCAATTAGAGCTTCCAATTCTTTTAATTCATCAGCAATCTTATTAACCTCAAGGCTAGTCAATCTTGCTAGACGCATATCCAAAATTGCCTGAGCTTGACGTTCTGAGAGCATAAAGCGCTCTTTTAACTTTGCCTTAGCATCGGTAGTTGATGCAGATTTTTTGATGATTTGCACCACTTCGTCGATATTTTTAATCGCGATAAGCAGTCCTTGTAAGATGTGCTGGCGCTCCTCTGCAACATTCAAATCATACTTACTACGACGTAATATTATATTTTTTTGATACTTTACGTAGTATTCAATGATTTCAAGCAGTCCTAATGTTTTGGGCTTTCCATCAGCAATCGCCACCATGTTGATTGCAAACGTACACTTTAAATCGGTGCAACTCATGAGTGCATCCATAATCTTTTTTGGATTTCCATCCTTCTTCACTATGATTACAGCACGCATTCCATTTCTATCTGATTCATCACGCACATCTGCAATATCGGCTAAAATTCCGCCCTTTTCTTCTGGAAGAGCGGCAATATTTTGCAGTAGCTTAGCTTTGTTTACTTGATAAGGTAGTTCGGTTATCACAATGTTTTGTTTTTCATTTCGGCCTTCTTCAATGTGATACTTTGGATACATGTAAATCTTTCCCTTGCCCGTCTCGTAAGCTTGCTCAAGTTCATCGGTCGTCATCATTCCACCTGTTGGGAAATCGGGACCTTTGATATGTGTCATCATCTTCTTTAGTGTAATGTTAGGGTTGTCAATATAAGCCACAACGCCATCGATCACTTCACCTAGGTTGTGTGGAGGAATGTTAGTGGCCAATCCGACAGCTATTCCGCTAGCACCATTTACAAGCAAATTAGGAAAGCGCCCTGGGAGCATATCGGGTTCTTTAAGTGAGTCATCAAAGTTTAAACTCCAATGCACAGTATCCTTTTCTAAATCTTTCAATAATTCCAAAGCAAGTGGAGCGAGCCTTGCCTCTGTGTAACGCATCGCAGCCGCGCCATCTCCATCGTTACTACCAAAGTTACCGTGCCCTTCCACTAAGATATCACGCATATTATGTGGTTGAGCCATACGCACCATGGCATCATAAACCGATGTGTCACCATGTGGGTGGTACTTACCCAAACATTCTCCCACAATACGAGCCGACTTTTTAAAAGGTTTGTCGGGAGTTAATCCCAAATCCATCATTGCATATAAAATGCGTCGTTGCACAGGTTTTAGTCCATCCTCCACACGCGGTAATGCACGATCTAGAATGACAAACTCACTATATGGAATCATACTGTTGTGCAACACTTTATCCATGTCACATTCGATTATTCCGCCAGATGTAGCAGTGTCGATTTCGTTGCCGTCAAACACTTTTTCTTCATTTTCTTCGATGTTTTCTTCCATACTCTACTCCTAATTTACTGGTTTAAATTGGTCATTCTTATTAAAGTTTGCATGACGAGAAATGTAAGCCTTTCGCGCATCTATATTGTCTCCCATGAGAGTGGTTATCATTAGTTCTGCATTTGCCGCATCCTCTAGCGTTACTCTCATAAGCGAACGTTTTTCAGGATCCATTGTTGTTTCCCACAGTTGCTCTGGATTCATCTCACCAAGTCCTTTATAACGTTGAAGTGTGTATCCCTTTCCTGCTCGCTCTATAGCCTCTGGCAGTTCCACATCGGAATAGACATATTCAATTTTTTCTCGCTTTGCCACACGATACAAAGGCGGCAAGCCAATGTAAACATGGCCAGCGGTAACTAAATCCTTCATATATCTAAAGAAGAATGTCAGAAGTATCGCTCTGATGTGGGCACCATCTTGGTCGGCATCACTTAGGATGATAACTTTGTTATACTTTAGATTATTTAAGTTAAAATCTTCTCCAATACCCGTGCCAAGCGCACTAATTAATGTGCGAATTTCTTCGTTAGCTAGCACTTGAGCGAGTCGTTTTTTCTCAGCATTTAATGGTTTCCCTCGAAGAGGTAAAATTGCTTGAAAGCTTCGGTCCCTAGCCATCTTTGCACTACCACCCGCACTATCACCCTCTACGATAAAGAGTTCATTTAACTCTGCTTTCTTGCCCGTGCAACTGCTAAGTTTCCCCACCAAATTAAAGTTTTCTAGGCTATTTTTAGCTCGAGTGATTTCCTTGGCTTTCTTAGCAGCTTCTCTTACTTTTGCTGCATTTTTCCCTTTTGTGATGGCAAGCTCTAATGTGCTCTTATTCTCAGGTTTTTCCAAAAACTTCATAAGTTCATTATATGATAAATTGTCCACTTCGGGCTTAATCTCCATGTTACCCAACTTGGTCTTGGTCTGCCCTTCAAACTGAACATTTCGCATCTTGATAGCCAACACCGTGGTTAAACCTTCACGATAATCTTCTCCAATTAAAGTGTCTTTATCCTTTAACAAATTAAACTTTTTCCCAAGATCTGTTAAAGCACGAGTTAAAGCAAGTTTTAATCCATTTTCATGAGTTCCTCCTTCCGGAGTAGGAATATTATTTACATAGCTAAAAGTGTTTTCGGTGTAGCTATTAGTATATTGCATAGCACAAGCAATTTCACAAAGTTCACTCTTTGCTTCAAAATAGATTGGCTTTGCTTGCTCAACTGTTTTATTTTCATTTAAATATTTCACAAAGTCGCTAAGCCCACCATCATATTTATAAACTTCAGTGTGTGGCTCACCATCTTCAAGATTTCGCTCATCGATCAACACAATCTTGATTCCTTTATTTAGGAAAGCCAATTCCCTAAGTCTTCGAGAAACGGTATCAAAATCAAACACTATGTCTTCAAATACCCTGTTATCTGGCATAAAACGAACGATTGTACCTGTTTGCATAGTTTTGCCCACTTTCCTTAGTGGAGATTTCACAGCGCCACTCTTAATCTTGGTTGTACCCGTGCTTTCAAAACCCATTTCGTATTCAAAACCTTCACGGCACACAGTCACATTAAGCCAACGAGACAGAGCATTAGTTACCGATGCTCCCACACCGTGAAGTCCACCAGAATAGTTATAATTCTCATTGCCAAACTTACCACCTGCGTGAAGCTGAGTGAACACAACTTCGAGCGCACTTACTTTCATGGTAGGATGCGGGTCAACAGGAATTCCACGTCCGTTATCCTCAACCTGCGCACTACCATCTTCTTCTAAAGTCACGATAATAGTGTCTCCATGGCCGTTAGCAAGCTCATCAATTGAGTTATCCACAATTTCCCAAAGCAAGTGATGAAGCCCCTTAGGTCCTGTGGTTCCGATATACATTCCGGGGCGCATTCTTACTGCATCTAATCCTTCTAGC
>JAEEGL010691017.1_pt1 | contig 48347 bp, 67 predicted proteins | sample 9134231 | NCBI WGS metagenome assembly JAEEGL01 (sample SAMN16246548, study PRJNA631951) | gut metagenome | biome: gut microbiome; feature: rumen; material: fiber-attached | host: Bos | place: Iran: Karaj | collected 2018-10 | reverse complement strand
TGATATTCATGTTTGCCATATTCATTAACTATTGCTTTGTTCGTAAACCGCTTCAAGTTCCGTACTTGTTCCGCTTGAAATGAAATTTTCTGTCTCGGTGTCATACAATCCTGTGACACCGTTGACCTTTTTAGGCACAAAATGATGTGTCAGCACTCCGCTCTCATATATCTCAAGGCCATAAACCAAAAGATGTTGGTAGTTGAAAATCGGGACTGTCTTATTCCATCCATAACCGATGGCAAGGTTTTCGCTTGTGGTTGTCTTCGTCGCAGTGGTAGAACTGAAACCGAGGAAAGAAATGTTACCAGGGGAATAATTAATAATTCCTCTTGTGTAAAGGCCAGAACTGTAATCATGTTCAACTTTGACACCTTGAATCCAAAAATACATTACTTCTGGTCTTGCAGGAAGGCTGCCATCTGGCCCTCCAACATTAAATGCGAATCCTTGATTTGACGTTGACAAAAATGTAGGTGCTGATGTCATTGGACCAAAGGTATTAAGAAACTCAATATCAAGTTTCATGCTTGTATTTGGGCCAATTCCGATACCTGTGTTAATCCACTGCGAACCTGTAAATTTTACGGCAATCGGTTGAAGTACTACTACTACAACTTCTACAGAGGACAGCACGCTGCCGCCGTGAGATATGACGAGTGAGCCGTCATCAAGCGCACCACTGCCGCTGTAGGCGATGGTGACCTGAGCACCAAGCAAGGCCTGCGCCATTGGGATGGTCACACTGCTCTGGCCCGTTGATTGTCCATAGGAAATCGTCAGTCCAGTCCCGACGGCCACTGTGAGGTCGCCAGTCAGGTTCTTACCCTTGATGGTGATGGTTTTCGATACTCCGCTGCCCTCGTTGGTGCCGAGGTTTATGGTCGAGCCGTTGGAAGGCGACGAAATCATCGGCTCGCCCGTGTCGGGGATGCTGCCACCAGCGAACTCAAGGCCGAACAAGTAAAGTTTTTCAATCTCGGTGGGAGGATTGGCACTATCTACCTGCACATAGATGGTATCATCGGCAAGCGTCTGCGGCAGTGTTGCCTCAGTAACCTTGACCAACTTCGCCATGCCTTCATGCGTGTGGTTGAGGTTGATGGTGTAATCGGTCTCGCCGACACGGATGATGAACGTACCATCAGCAGGGTCGGGTTGAATGACGCTCACCGCACCGCTGCCGGCGTTGTTGATGGCGTCAACCAGTCCCTGGATGTCGCTCATACCGATGGTCACATTGCTGCTCAGTGCCTTGCCGTTGATGGTGCGCGTCTGCGGCACAAGGGTCGCCAGCTTTGCTGCCAGCGTCTCTTGGTTGTTGATGCCTTCAAGGAAAGCCTTCACCTCGTTGAATGTGTCGATAACTCCCTGCGTTGCACCATCCTGCGTAATGGTGTTCAGCACGTTCTGCAAGCCTTGAATGAGTCCATCTACATAAGCCTTGATCACCTTGTTCTGCACCACGTTCTCGCTGGTATCGCTCATAGCGGTGTCGGGAACAATCGTTGGGCCGCCCTCTGGAATAACTGGCAGGTTGTGCAGATCGTTGTAGTCGCCGGTTGTGGCTACGTTAGCAAGCTGGGGCTTGCCTTGAATGTACGATGGATGTTGTGGATTGCTCTCGTTCCAGTTCGGCTGTTCTTGGCTGATGCTGATGTTGCCTTGCTGGTTGGGAGTTTTCTCTGACCCGTTGAATGTTACAGACTTGATGCGGGCCGCAATAGCGTCTACCAACTCTGTCAGCTTGACATCGAGTTGTTTTCCCTCGGCATCAATCGTGATACTTGCAGCGGATATGTCATATTCAATGACATTCCCATACCTGTCGTATAAAGTTAGTCTTTCCTTTGCCATAGCATATCATTGTTAAATGTGTAATTTCGCCTTTCCGTCCTCGATAACGAGGTAGCCATCACCCTGCTGTGCGGTGATGTCCGCACGTCCGTTATTGGGCTTGTCATCGCCTTGGAACTTGCCATTCTCGCTGATGCGGACTTGGCCGTCAGCAATAGAGATTGCGATAGACCTGCCCTTGATGATGGGATAAACCGCTACAACGTTGAACTCGTCATTCTCATATTGTCCTGCCTCGTCCGTGTTCTCGACTATCTGCAATAAGGTGCGCTTTTTGTAGCGCATCTGCGTTTCGCCATAATCAAGCAGGATAGCGATGTCATAAGTGCCGACGGGTAGCTTGCCATAGTCAATAAAGTCTACTTTGTTGTTGAATATCTCACATTCAAAGTTCATCACCTTCTTGCCTCTTGATAATTCGACTATAGGCTTGCGAACTAGATTATTCGACAAGTCGACCTCAAGCTCTTCAACATTCTCGACCCCGTCAACGACAGAGACGGCTCTCATTGTAATCGGGAACGACAAGTTAATCAAATTACCATACGGATGGGTAATTGCGGGTCTGTTGACCTTCCCGCTTGTTCCGTTGTTATAAGGACAATTCCTGCAGTTCATATCGTTATAGTTTTTTACAATTTAGTTATCTCTTTCTCTAATTTCTTCAAGCGGGAGTAAGCCTCTGTCTCGCCCACGATGTAGGTCGGGGTATCAAATGGCATATCCAGCTTGTACTCATATCCGAGCACTCGGCTCGTCTTGCTGCCTCCGGGCAGAGCGTCATGGCTTATAGCTACCTTACACCCTTCCACAAGCAGACCGAATGCTTTGTCGCTGCCTGTACGAAGCGGATAAGCCATCATGCTTTTGCTCATCAAGTGTATGTTGAACGTGAACTGCCCATCTTGGATAGCATTGAGGTAGGCAGTGCCTTTCTCGCTCAATAACAATTCCGCTTCATCGACAAGGCCCATTTCGCTGATTGCTCTTGGATTCCATCCCGTCAACACCAGCGTGTCGCCCTCACTAGGGAACAAGTATTGGTTGGGTAGCAATGCGCCATAGTCCTCGTTGCGGATGATCGTAAATCGACTACGCTCGCTCTCATAGCCGAGGTCAAAGGTCATTCCAGCCAGCTTAAAGCCAGCTTGACCATCAATGTTCTGCGGTGCCGAGAATACCCCTTGAAGCTTGTGGCCGTCAAGCAAGTAGTCTACTTTGAAGTCGAATGCGGTACCATCAGTCCGTTCCAGAACGAATGAATACTGCGTCCATTTTTCATAGCTGACACTTCCGTCTTCATGCTCGACTTTCTGCGTCATTTCCTGCGTCCCCATCGTTCCACTCTTGATGCGAAGATCGAGCCGAGGAAATACCTTGTCGAAAATGACCGCCATCTCTACTCGCTGCGAAGCGTTGCTGACCTCGCTCTCCACATATCGGGTAGTTCCCGGCAGATGAAGTCTTCTGTCACCGATATAGCGCATACCCGACACATCGTACTCAGCCGTGTAGTAACTCTGCGGCACTTTGAGCAGGTTGAGGTTGTTGATGGTGTATTGGCTGCGCTGCGTCAAGCCAGTAGGCTTTGGCGATATGGCCTTCGTTTCACCGCTGAATGTGCAGGTATATTCACTTCCGTTAAATCCCACCTTGACCTCTTTAGTGGCTGATGACGCATCCTTCGTAGCGGTCATCGTTCCGCTTGTCTCGTGCAGCACGTTATCATTGACGTGGCTAGAGTATTGGGCGAATGTGACGCTCCAAATGATTTCAAGATAGACACCTACTGATGTCGTACCGAGCTGGATTTCTTTAGTGCTGATGATGTCGGCATACCAGTTGCGTGCGCCAATGCCGGAAAGCTGCGATACTGATGGGCGAACAATGACGGCATTTGCGCCATAGTGCAGACTGACCATGCACTCTACTATGGGGATATCTGTTGCCGCCCAATCGTCAGATTCAAGCGTGAGCACCGACTGCAAATTGATGTCGAATGTCTGCTTGCCGTTGAGCTGGATCGTCCCCGTGCGCTGGGTGTAGGTCTTCGGGTTAGGGTTGCTACCTTCTGACCATGTGCCGAGCGTAAACTGCGTAGGAGTGATGCTGCCCTCGCCAAGTATCATGTCGAGCGACAACTCACGGGCACTATCCTTGAACGTGGTCTGTCTCGGTGTGTTGGTGTTCGTGAAGATCAGTCGCTTGCCATAATCTTCTGGAATGTTCTGCGTGCCGCCATAGACATAGATGCGGTTGGCAAATGTCTGCTGGTCACGGCTGACCTCCATGCTTTCCACGTTGTCGCCAATCGACATAGCATAGGCTTGTCCGCTGTCCTCGCACTTGCCAAAATGCAGGGTATGCATATAGGTTACACTGCCAATAGTGGTGTGCTCATCATCTACCCACCACTCGCATTCGTATGACCTTGCAATATCATCCAGCGCACTGATGATGTTTTTGCCGTTGTAGTCGATAAAATGTGCTTCAAGAGCCATTTCTACGTTCTCAATGCTTACCGCATATCCGCTGCTGATGCTTGTTCCTGTCTCGATATCCTGCCCCTCGGTCGTTGGCGGGAAGATGATGTGTACGTTGTCTATGATGGCTTGTGCATGGCTCGCAAGGCGGTCAGTCAGCCGCCAAGATGTTTCCTTGCGCTCTCCGTTGGCTACAAGGCAATGCTGCTGGTTCTTCCATCGCATATAAGGAGCATCAAAGCGCAGGGTATAGTCATAGCCTCCAGTGCGAGTGTTGTATTTCGGCATCTGTTCCTCGGTGATATAGAAGAAACCAAAAATCTCGTCTCTCACATAATCGCCTATCGTGATATGTACCGCCTCGGCAAGCGAGAACTGCACCTCGATGCAGTCCTCCTGCATCAGGCGAAAACGTCTGCGACAAGCTGGGGTGATAGGTACGACAAGATGCTTGGCGGTGTCCTCACCGTCAAAGTAGCGGATATCCAGCTCTGCCGAACTGCGCTGTGCTATGTCGCTCCAAATCTTCATTCTTCGCCTTGATTAGCGTTTAGACTATTCGTTTGGTTTACCCCTAGGCTCGGCTTCGGCTCAAGGAAACGCACAACGAACTTGGCCAATGTTCCGCCATACACCGCAAATGGTGTGCATGACAGATATTGTAGGTTGAACGTCAATCTTGTATTCGTTGATGATGACAGGTCGTAGTTAGAGTAGAACAATTTGATACCCTCTGGCGAATAGGTCAGCTCGGCTATGAAGCTGCGGTATTTCGCTAACAGGTCGGTGAACGAGCTGCCTATCATGTGCATCTCCAGCGACAACTCCCGTGATTCGAAATATGTCGGGGCATCGATGTTGATACGCTTGCCGCTCTCCAGCCTTGATTCGTTGATGATGCGCTCTTTCATCGCAGGAGGAGCCAGCAACGTAGAGATAGCACCATCACTCAGCGACACTCCAAAGTCGTTGTGTAAGTCCCAGTTGCCGCCAGACAACGAGTGTGCAGGTGCATCTGCGTGCCAGTTAAATATCCGTGCTATTCCTCTAGGCATAACTACAAGTCTTTAATCTTTGTTGCTATCTGTTCAATAGATGTCCCGTATTGGGCCGTAATTCGGGTGTAGCGGGCGATATCCTCCAGATAGGTGTTACCTATCAGTAAGAGGTTTCGCATCTCTAGGAGCGTGCTGGAATTGGCTCCAGCGACAACCGACAAGCCCTGTAATGTGGCAACCGCCAAAACCAGCGATTCATTGTTGCGCTCTTGTCCGATCTGAATGGATGCGAGCCGGCCATTGAGCTCGTCACCCTGCTCTTGCGAGAACGATTGTGCGGCCTTGTAAGCACCGCTGCCCTCGCTTGCGCTCTTAGCATAGCCCGTTACATCAGCGAGGTTATCTCTCAGCTTCATGGAATCGGCTACTATATTGTCCCAATCACTAAGTAGCGCATTGCGCTCGGCATCGCTGATTTCGCTATCCTTCATAGCGTTGGCGAAGTTGTCGTACCAATCGTTGAGACGATCATCGAAAAGCTCGTCAAACTTGGTCTTGAGCATCGCTTGGAAAAGCATCTGCGAGAAGTCATCGCTGAAATCGCTAGCAGCGGTCTCCATATCAGACAACTTGGAGAGGAAATTGTCCTTCATCGCATCGAATGATGTCTGAGTAAGCCTGTCCCTAGCGGCTTTCTGTACCTCGTCAAGCTGCTCCGCACCATCGATGATGTTCTGCAAATACTTGCGCACATCATCATCCATGCGAGCCCAGAATGCGGGTGCTTGTTCCTTGAGCCTTTGCAGTTGGTCGCTCGATAGGTCGAACAATCCCGTCAGCCTCTCGCCCAGCAGCTTGCGGGCATTGCCTCCAATGGCCTTGCTAATGTCGCCCCAATCGGCAGCAGTCATCTCGTTCACGATGCGTCTACCGATAGAGTGTGAGCCAACGCTTGCGCCAGCGTTGAGCCTCTCCTTGCCCAGCTCCCGCCACGCTTCGGTCTCCCTCTGGAGAATCTCTGTGGCCTCTTTTTCGGCCCGCAAGGCCTCTGCGCCATAGCTGGTGTCGAGATACTCACGCTTCTTGTCGAGCAGGTCATCCCATACATCGACCAGCTTTTCATATTGCTCGACAAGTCGCTCATAGCTGGAATAGTCGGCACCGAACAATCCCTCAACGGCTGATACCACTTGGCTGATGCCGCTTGCTGTAGACATGATGCCGCCCACGATGTCGCCCGACATAATCTGGCCGACACCTGCGGCAGCGGTACCTAAACCACTGACCGCATCGATGACACCCTGCACAGCGGAATCGTCAAAGCCGAAGATGTTGGCGATATCCTTGCCGAACTCCTTGACCTTTGGGAGAAACTTGTTGACCGCATTACCGATGCCTTGTATACCCTCGCCAATCTCGCCCTTGTCGAACTTGCCAAGGGCTTTATCCAGCTCATCTGAGAAAGCCTTGAACGGACTACGCTTGTTCATCTCGTTCTCCAGCTTCTCTATTGCATTGGTGATGTCGTTAATCTTGATTTCGCCAGTCTGCACCTTGCGGATATCCTCCTCGCTGAAACCAATCTTGAGTAGATCGTCACGTTTGATGTTGCCCTCGCCCTGCATGAAGTTGACCAGCGCACGATACTTGCGGATAATGGCATCAATCGAGTTGACCGATTTGTCGCTCGCATCGGCGAAAAGGTCTGCCATCTGCTGGGTTTTGAGACCGAAGTCTTTATCGAGCTGCGAGAGAGCCGCCTCTTTCTGCTTCTCAAGAGCCAAGCGGTCTCCCTCATTCATCGCCTTGTCTATCTTGTCGGCATACTCCTCTGCGATAGCGAGCTTACGCTCTTGGTATGTGCCATAGTTAATCAGGTAGGAGCGCATGGCGGACTGACTTTCACCCTCAATGACTTGCTGCTGCCTCTGCTTGATAAGCTCGCCCAGCTCATCGTATTGGGCTACTATCTTGTCCATCTCGCTCTGGTCAAGCATAGCGGCCTCCCATGGCTTGCGCTCGCTCTCGGGTAAGGTCTTCTGCTCGGCTTCATAGCGCAGCTTTTGACGCTGATATTCGGCCTCTTTTGCGACCTTGAGCTGTTCCGCTAATTGTAGCAACTCTTGCTTGTTTTCTAGTTCCCTCTGCGCAGCGACTTTCTCTGCTCCGTCCTTCATTGCAGCGATGCGGGCAGATGTCAGTTTGTCCTCCAGGGCAATCTGCTGCGAGATACGCTCGGCATCCTGCTTTCGTTCAAGTTCTGCGAGAGCTGCCTCTGCCTCTTGAACCTTTTTAGTGTCGATGGTGACAACCCTGTCGCCGCCCTTTGCAGCCTTGGTCGCAGCACTAGCCATCTGTCTCTCGTTGCTTGCTTCCATGCGGGCAAGCATACGGGTAGAGTTGGCTCGCTGTGCCTCGGTCTGGAGCATCTGCACACGAAGATCTCGCTCTAGTTGCAAATCCTCAAGAGTTGAGTTGTGAAGCGAGTTATTCTTCTTTGTTATCTCATAGAGCTTAGTCTGTGCTTTGATGATGTCATCGTACTGAGCCTTCTTTAACTCCTTGAGTTCGTTTATGGCATCTTGACGCTCTTTGCCTTTCAGCTTGTAGAGCTGGGCATATTTGTCGCCAATCTCTTTCTCATATTGAGCTTGCTTAGCCTGTGCCTCGCTCAATGCTATTTCCTGCTTTTTCTGTTCTACGGCAAGGTCTCCAGCAACACGCATCTTGTCTATTTGTTCATCCGTCCACTTGGAAAGACCGCTGAAAGAGAAACTCTTGATGCCGTCACTGACTACACCGACAACTCCCTTGACAAGGTTTATCTGCGAATTGACTGCGCTGACAAAAGCCTTTCCAGCTTCTCCAAAACCTTGCTTGATGATATTGCCGGCATCTTTCAGCCTATTCCAAGCTGATACGATTGCAGCACCATCAAAACTTGCGGCACCCTTGAGGATATCGACCAGCGAGCCGATGCTCTTAGCGAATCCCTCCACTACATGGTATGCCGCCTTGATAGCGTTAACAAACGTGCTACCCACGTTGCGGGCAAAAGCACCAAGAGGCTTGTTCGGGCTGGCGAATGCGTTATACAGATATTCGCCAACCTTGATGGCGATATCCATGATGGAACTGAGGAGACTTCCTACAGTAGCTGATACCTTGGCAAATGCTATCTGTCCCGTTGCCGACTTGGTAAACCACTTGTACATGGCTTGTAGAGCGACCACTACTGCGGCAAGTACCGCCCCGATGGGGGTCGCTATCATAGCACGGAGGGCAACCAGCATTTTCTTTGCGCCACTGATAGCTGGTGTGAAGGCACTGCCCATTTGACCGAGCGCATCCTTCATATTTGATAGGCTTTGCTGGAACTTTCCATTTCCAGTTGCCCAATCTCCTGCTGCTTTTGCTGCCTCGCCTATCTTCTTGCCAACTTCGTCCCACATCTGGCCGATAGTCTGTGCGCTACCACCGAACTGGGCAAATGTGGCATCGAGGTTATTTAGCTGCTGGTTGGCGGCATCAGCTTGTGTGCCCAACTGCGATAGCTGTTCCTGCGCTTGCTGGAGTGTGCTTGAGAGTGCATCAATATCGCTCTGCAATGCTTGAGCCGTTCCGCTGTCTCCAGCAGAAAATGCGGCCTCTTGCGCTTGCTTTAGCGTATCGAGTTCATCGGAGAGTGCGGAGATTGCGACACTCTGCACATTATATGCGGTCTGTGCTGATGCGCTCGCATCAATGACGGCTTGCTGGTAGGCCTCAAGTTTGTCGGTCATCCCATCCATTGAGCCGCTGCCAAGCATGGATTCCATCTCTTGACGGATAGACCCTGCTTGAGATGAGAACTCTTGGCTCATCGAGGACAGGTTGCTGATGGATTCACGGCTGGCCTCATAGACCTTGTTGGCGAAGTCGGTCACTGATGTAGATGCCTCCCTAAACTCATCGAGGTTGAGCAGCTCGCCTATCTGCTCAACCGTCTCCGCAGTCCGCTTCATCGCATCCTGCGTCTCTTTCAGAGATTGCATCATGCCGCTGTTGTCAGCGGTGATTATGAAATTCAAACCAGCCATATCACTGCATATTCATCAGTTTCTCGATTCGTTCCCAATTCCTCGGGTCATCGCCACTAATCACGTCCTCGGTCTCCAACAGATAGGCCGGGACTTTCTTTTTCTCATCATCGGTGAGGAAGATGTCTACGATCTTATCGGCCATGAGAGCTTCAAGCACCGCAAACGATATGCCCCACACGACATACTCATAGGTCCAGCCGTAGCGTTCCATAGCAGGGTCTATGAGGCGACCAAAAAGGGTCTTGCCCCCGAACGATACGGAGTTGCCCTTTTTCTTGCACCGCATCACTCTCGCAATGCGGTTATGCTCCTCCCTGATGCCGACATCTTCCATCCATTGCTGGTGTCGGTTGAACTGGAGCGAAGCGACCAGCAGAGTAGCGATGTCGCTTGATTCCAGCCCCTCTGCGAAGAGTTTTGCCCTGCGCTCTATCTCGATATCATTCAAGACATCAGCATGGCTGGAACAGGTCGCAAATGCGATTAACTCGCAGCATTCCTTACACTGCGCCTTGGCGACACGCAGCAACTCAAGGTTGCCGACACTCTGGAGCGCACTCTGGCTGATGTTAAGCTTGCGCAGCAATATCTGCATCGTGCTCAACACTCCCAATGATGGCGGGAAGATGGCGAACTTCTCACCATTCACCTCAAAGCCGTAGGGTCGCTCCAGCAGTATGTCGGTGCCAAGGTCGGTCATAGTATCATCTGTTGTGCGAGGTAGCCTTGCAGATATGCCGCTTCCTCGCTATTGCGTTCAATGTCATAGTATTCGCAGATATCACGTACAACGTGGTAGATTTCGTGTACAATGGAGTTGTGCCATTGAGCCCTGCTGGTGGTCCACCCTATGCCCACGACACTCATGCGCTGGTCGGGGTCGCTGAGAGTGAATGCCTCGTTAGGTCGGTGGAACAGCTCATAGGCTCGCTTTACATCGATTTCCGTGGCTCCTGCTGCCCTCAACTGCCCCGAGATATATGGCATATCATTCGGGGTGACATCATAGCTCACAACGAGCCTCCACGCTCCATTGTCGATATCTATCCACTTGGCTATCATAGGTAGTCCTCCCAATCAATGACGATACCCTTGTGACAGATGTCTGCAAACCAGCGGTGGAATGCGATACCCTCATAGCCGTCGGGGTCATCGATGTAGTCCTTGATGAACATGGCAAGGTGCTGCTCATCCTCGATGGTGCGCCCCCAATAGTCAGCGATAGCCATTGAGTGTACATACACCGCATCGTAGAGCTGGTTGTGCTTTAACTCGATGCCGTTGCGTTTCAGAAGCTCGTTCAGATCTTCCTTGGTAATGGGAGTAATCGGCTTGTCACCAGCAGCTCGCATCATCGAGACGGCATCCATGCACAGGCCCTTGCAGAAATGAGGACCATAGGTGCCAAGATAGGCCCGCATCGCTGGAGCTATGTAATCATATTTCATTAAATCGTTGCAGCTACACATATCGCTCTGTTTTTTATTAAAAGTGGCGGCAGTTTCCCACCGCCACAATCGGTTGTTGCAAGTACCTTGAATTAGTAGCCGAAGCGACCCCTGCGGGTCTCCTCATCGGGCCACTCCTCTCTGCGCATCATGCGCTCGTCCTCGGGGTAGTTGTTGCGGTTGCTCATGTAGCGACCACGGCTATCCCTAGACTGGTTGCGGTAGTCCATGCCGTTGCGTTCACTCATGCCCTGCTTGAGCATATCGCAAGCGGTCTCCAGCATCTCGGTTGCGCTCTCCATAAGGTCTTTCGCCTTACCGAGCATCTCCACGGCGTCCTCGTTGGAACGCATCCTAATCATTCGATATCCCATAGTTGTTACTTGGTTTTAGCGGATTTCAGAGAGGCTTGCAAGTCGGTCATCATCTGCATCATCTGGTCGAACTTGTCGGTAATTCCGACAACCTGCTCCTTGAGCATGGCAATATCCTGCTTTTGCGCTTTCTCCTCCTTGTACTTGGGGTTGAGCGTTTCCAGCATCTTCTCGCCCTCCTCAAGAACAGCCCTATGGTAGTCTACACGGCTCAATGCTTGGCGGCTCTCGGCCATCATTCTGTCAACCTCTCGCAGAGCCACATCCTGCGATGCTGCGACAAACTGCGCTCCATTGTTGTAGGTCTCGCTGCTTGAATCAGCCGGGAGATTGTTCAGAGGAATGATTTTCTCCCCATCCTTGGCCGTGATGTCGACCACCTGCTTGAGATTGCTCCCAAGTGCGGCTAATTGGTTCTGTACAGGGTAATGAGGCTCGGTATTGCCCATAACCTCTGCAATCTGCAACTCGGGCTGCTCGCCACGATAGATGATATAGATGGCATTACCGCCTCTTAAACTCTTGAAATCCATAGCTCAACTGATTAGGCGGTTACGGGAGTAGTGGGAGTGGTGGTTCCGTTCAGAGCCGCACCAATCTTGTCGACGATGTAGTCGGCTACACCATTGGCCCAGATGGTGGGTACTGCGGTCATCGAGTTGTTGGGCAGCGTGATCGTAGCGGGCTGGCAACGCTTGATAGCATCTACCTCGCCACGGATGCCCTGCAACTGAATAGCCAGAGGATTGACTGCGTTGGCAATCATCTGACCGATGACACCATTCTGCTGGACTTGGCTCAACTCACCAGCGAGCTGGGTGTTCTTGGCACGCTCTGCATCCAGCTTGTCCTGCAAGGCTTGGGTCTGCATGGAACGAAGCTCTCCAAGGATAGCCTGCGTGTTCTGATTGGCACCCTGCTGCAAGATGTTGGTCTGCGTGGAGATAGCCTCACGCATATTGCAGCAGCACTGCTGGAGCTGGGTGATGATGGAAGCGTTGCCCGACTGAATGGCATTGATGACCTGCGCAAAGTTCAGACCCTGCGCATTGGCAATCTGATTGATGCCCTGCGAGAGTGTCTGCACAGCACCATAGACCTGCGTGAAGTCCTGCCCCAGCATGGTCGAGAGCTGGTTGATGGAGGCAGAGGTGCGGTCTCCGTTGTTGTTCACGGCTTGGATGATGAGGTCGCTCATCTGATTGTTGCCACCACCGAACAGACCGCCATTGCCGTTGTTGATGAGTGCGCCAATCAGAAAGCCCACAAGACCAGCACCGAGACCGTTACCGCCAAGGAAACCGCCATTGTTGTTGTTGAGGAAAGGCAGGGCACCCACGGGGATGCCGTTCTGCCCATCGGGAATCAAAAAATTTGTTTCAGCCATAGTTAATTTGCTTACTGAGTTAAATTATTGAAGTGAATAAAAGCGATGTTCCTTAGGTGGTCGAAGTGGGACGCTTGCCCTTTGCTACCATGCACTGCTTGAACTTGCACTGGTTCCCGTCGGGACCAGCGGTGTAGTCAGAGTAGTTGCCATGGTAGTACTGACCGAACTGGATAGCCTTTTCGGTAGCCGAAGCGTTGGGGGCGATGGTCAGCTCCCACATCGCACCATCGGCGGCAGTGTAGCTCTCCATGATAGAGACGGTGCAGTCGGGACAATAGAAGCCGGGGGCTTCCTCCTCATCGGGAATCAGACACAGCTTCACGTTCTTGGCGGTGTACTCCTTCCAAGCATCGTTACCGGAAGCCGTCTTATAGAAGGGAGGCGGCAGCTTGCGTACCTGCGTTGATTCGTCATTGCTCTCGGTCTTGTAGGTGTCGATAGCCATTCGCACCTGCATGGCAAGTTCGAATGTGGCAGCTTTGTACTTGGTAGCCTCGGCCTCACCGCCCTCGATGGTGGCCTCGGTCTTGTCTCCCTGCGTACCAGTGAGCTGCGTGGAATCCTCAACGGGAGTGTTCAGCAAAAACCACTTGCCTGTGGTGGCTACCGCAGGTCTATTAGTGGCCATAGTAGCTGTATCAGTTCCCTCGTTAAAGCCGATGAAAATTTTGGGTTTACCCCATGAAATTGTTGACATAGTTATTCGTTCAGATTTTGATAGAAAAGTCTGTTGTTGATTACGTGCGATTTGATAGCCTCAACCGCTATGACCCTTTGGCTCTCTATGTCGAACCTAAAGCCGTCGCCTACGGCACTCTCCAGCGCATCGTAGGCCAATTTGCACAGCTCTCGGCATCTCGGTATGTCCATCTCGTATTGCTGGGAACCGTCACGGGTGATAACATCATCCTTGACGTAAATGTTCACGTTTACATAGAGCGTCTGGAGCTGGGCACAATTATTCGCCAAGATAGATATCACGATATCCTCTTTGTCTGAATCCTTGGGCCGCGTGGTCTTGCTCAGAACACCCGAAACGGCTTGCTCAAGAGCAGATCCTTTCAGATGCTGGAAGATCTTGTCCTTCACGTCAATGTCACTTACCATTTTCAGCTTTCGTTTGCTATACGGACGGCCATTGCCTTGAGTTGCTGCATTCTGGCTTCGGCTATCGTTCTCGTACGTAATTCTGTTTGTGCTAACACATCTTTGGTCTCGATGCGCTCGACATATTCGGCATAGTCCATTCCTGCGGTGACAATAAGAACGATTTTGCCTTTGGAATCTGTTTTCGCAATCAGCTCATCGAGGTATTGGCTACCTTTCTCGACACCGCCCTGCGGGTCTGTGCCGACGTTGGCTGATTGTGGATAGGCTTTCATCCAAGGCTTGCCATCTACGAGCACCGCATAGCCTATTGAACTGCGGAGATGACCAGTGTGGTCGATATAGACACCATTGATTCTCGCCATCGAGACCGCTTCCTCACCGATGTAGTCCATGTGTTTTGCAAAAAGTGCCAAGATTGTCTCTCGGCTCGCTTTCAGCTTACTGATGACTTCATCCAGCGGTGTGTCTATTGTGACAGGCATTCTACACGTAGATAATCGTTCGGCTCATCGTTGTTTCAACGGGCGCACCAAGCACTTCAAACTCCCCGAGATATAGACCCTCTCTCCATACTTTTAGGAGCTCCACGCAAGGCGGAATAGCCTCTACGTGGATTTTGAGAGTAATGTGCGTGAATTGCCCATCGGAGTGGACACCCTTGTTATTCGTGACATACTGAATCAGACACTTTATCGGCTCGCTCCATTCGGGCTCCACCTTGACGGGGTCGCCCTTGGCATCGAACTGCGTATCTGACTTATATGCCCATTGTATAACTCCGTTTGTCCTCATCACCACAGATGTGAGCCATCTTCAATGATCGTCAGCTCATCGAGGAATTCAGAAGCATCGAGGCCCGCCTCGTTCGCCCAATATCTGATGTTCGCTTTCAGAGTTTCGGGATTGATGGAGGCACTTATGCCGTTGTCGGTCCTCGATGTCTCCACCCAGCCCTTTACGATCAAGATTGCGCACTTGGTCAGAGTGGTGTCATCGATGCTGCAATCTTCTGCGCTGAAACCCTCCCGCCAGAGGACATCCTCGGCGGCATCGTTGTCGACATAGCAGGTATTGCAGATGACCTTGCAACGTGCCTTCAATGCTTCTAAATTCGTCCTACTCATTACGATGGATTGGTGTCAAGAGTGTAGATGTTCTTGATTTCCGAGATAACGGGCAGGGAGAGCGATTCTGCTTCGGTGTACTCACCATGGCGGGTGCCTTTGGTCTTGCCGATGTAGAACTGCGAGATGCGGATGCGGCCATACATCGAGTAGGTCACATCGGGCTCGGGCTTGAGCTCGCTATCGGTGAGCGAGTTCTTGACGGTGCCCAGCTTGCCAGCAGGGATGAACACGATGTTGTCGGTGTTCCAGGGGCTGATGGTGTCGAACTTGTTGCCAGCCTTCTTGACGCGAATCTTGCGACGGATTTTGCGGAAGGTGGGCATCTCGTTCTGCTCCATCCACTGGTTAATCTGGGCCATGCTCAAGAAGCTTGAGCTGCGGTCAGAGCCGAAAATCATCTGCTTCATCTTCTTGCTGCGGCACAAGAAATTCATCTTGGCGGGCGAGAGCAGGATGTACTCGAGTGAGGTCACATCATCGGCGGCAGCAAGCACGTCTTGGATGTCCTCGAACGGGTCTACGGTCTCGATGTTGGCCTCGGTCCAAGCTGTGTCGGCCGTTGCGATGTTGGCAGAGGGCATACCATAATCGATGGTGCCACGCACACCGCCCTCGGGATTGTTGTTCGCATCGAAAGTGAACACACCCTTGTTGGACAACGCACCGAGGAAAATCATGTCATGGCGGGCCTCCACACCATTGACTGCGGTCTGTGTGTTGCCCCACATGATGTTGATAAGCTCGTTCTTGACAGCGTCATCGCTGATGAGGCGGGAATCACGAAGCTGCATGACACGGCGGAAGTCTTGGATGGTCAGAGGCACACCCACGGCATGGTGGATGACACGTTCCTTAAAGGTCTCCAAGCCCTCGGTTCCGATCAGCGGGGTCTCCGAGTTTTCACCGATGGACGATGCTGCGATGGTGATGTTCTGCTTGCCCAGCAACTCCTCGAAGTCCAAGCCCGTCATGGGAGTGTCCCAATCGAGGTAGTCACGATAGATTACTGAGTCGAACAATCGCTTGTTGAGTACGGATGCCGCATCGATGCGGGCCTGTACGTTTCTGGTCAGTTCACCAAACAGTGAGCTTCCGGTAAATTCAGTTGCCATAGTTTTTACTGCTTAATGAAGATGATGTTGGGATTGAACTTCAAGCAAGGACCGCCATTCAGCAGCCAATCACTCGGGAACGGAGTGATGACATCTGCGAGGACGATCGCCTCATAGCCGCAGTCGAGCGTTGCAAGCTGCGACTGCTGAATCTCGAGGTCGGCCGAGAGCATCATGTTCGGGGTACGACCTGAGTAGGTGGTAGTCGATTCTACCGTAGTACCGATACCCTCTTGGACAAATGCGCCAGCGGTAGCACCAGTGAGTGCACCGCTCAAAGTCAGCACATCGTAGTCAGCGTTGCTGCGGTTAATGGCCGAAATGGTGCGAGCGAGGTTTGCGTTACCAGCGACCATGATGGTGTCACCGACAACGAAATTGTTGTCCTTGGAGACACGGGGCGCAGAGGTGGTACCGCCAGTGATGACCTTGCCGACCTTGACGATGTAACCGCTCATCGTGTCGAAATCAACCGCCACGAATGCACCACGCTTGATGAACGTGCCAACGGGGAACGTGGTCTGCGCCAAGCTAAAGCCGCCGGGCAGCACCTTAGGCTCTCGCCAGAAAGGTGTCATGCGGCCGCTAAACTCGGTGCGTTCAAAGGTTACTGACATAATCTTCTGTTTTTAGTGAAACAAGTTAGTTGTCGGGAAGTTTCTCTGCCCACGACTTGGCATCTTCCTTAACTTCCTCCTCGCTGGAAGACATGATTGTGGGGCTCTCCTTGCCGGGGAGACCCAAATCAACAAGGCTTTGCTTGTACTCGGTCAGAGCCTCTGTGATATCCTCATCGTCACCGATGCTGATGCGCTTCAACAGATTCTCTGCGATACCCAGCTCTTTCGCCTTGGCGGAAATCTCGGCTTTGCGCTGTGCCGTTTTCTCCTTCTGCTCATACTCGGTGATCTTCTTGGAGAGCTGGTCGTTCTGCTCTCGCATCTCCTTCATGAACTTCTTGAGGTATTCGGGCACGTCATCGCCTCCCTTTCCTCCGCCGTTTCCGCCACCATCAGTCCCATCCGATTGTGAGCCGTCGCCACCCTCGTTGTCCCTGCTGTTACGGTTTCTGCCTTGCAGCTTGCGTGTCACCTCTGCCTGCATTGCCTTGGCATAGGGGACCATTGATTCTGCAATGCTCTCGATGTCCTCATCAGTGGACTCATCGGTAATGCTCTCGCTGCCGATCGTAGCCAGCTCCTCGATAGCCTTACTATTCAATCCGAAGTCTCCACACTTCGTCTTGAGAAATTCTAAAAGTTTCGTATTCATGTGAGTTGATTCTTGATTTGAGACACCGCAAAGTTAGTAGTTCCATCGAAGATTTGCTCACACATTTCAGAGATATTTTCTCTTAAAAAAAGTTAAATATTAGAGCGTTACTCAAATTTTTCTCGATTTTTCTTGTACATATTGCAGATATGCTATAATTTTGTAGCGACAACAATAATAACAACGCTCTCACGAGCACTAAAACGCAACTGATATGTTACAGATTGAATTTGAAAACCGAGTGAAAATGAGTGTAAGTGTCGATGAGTTCAACGCTATCCACGTAGTCTATCTGGCCAGCGACCTCAACAAAGATGACTTCTGCAAGATGTGGGTCAAGATGAACCGCAGCAGAGTAGATGCCGCCAAGAAAGCCCTAAAGGAGCGTCAGCAGCGCAATTGGAGAATCAACCGCCTCCTCAAGATTGAGGGCAAGCTCCAGAAGGCTGATAGCTGGGAGGCCGCAGAGGATGTCCTCACAGAGAGCGACATCAAGGTACTGGCGAGTGTAGGCATATCCGTCAAGGAATGGTACAACCCGCTTCCCATCAATGGTGTTTCCGAAGGCTTCGAACGCTACCGCAACTCTACATCTGTATGGTGGGATGTTCACGAATACACGATGAAAGAATTAACCGCTTAATATTTACACGGGGCTGGTTTCGGCCAGCCCCACCAATTATCAACCATAAAATCAGTACAACAATGGACGCAACTGAATTAAAGAGACTGAATGAGGAGTACGCTCGCATCATCAGTGAGGAGAACGAGAAAATCCGCAATCGTATGGCCCGCTGCAATAGGGTCAGTGGACGATCGGTAGTAGTCAGCAAGGACTTCGTCTATGCGATTGGCTGCAAAGACAACTATGCCACCTGCGAGGTCATTGCAGCCCTTGACAGAGCAGCACGCATCCCCGACCATCGGGCTATCGAGCTTTGCACAGAATTCCACGCAGAGAACGGCTACGGCAAGATTGAGTGGCAATGCATGGAGCCCAAGGAGTATCTCCGCAGACTGCTGGAGAAGAACGAGAGAACATTAGCATACCTCAATGGAGAGGCAAAACTTTAACCATCTAAAATCAGCAAAATTATGGCAACTTTTGAGAAAAGACATGACTATCACGTCCCGACTGACTACTTTATCCCTAGCCAGCCCAATCCAACCGAGACCAACCGCTTCAAGAAATCAACCAAAGGTGACTGCGTCATCCGTGCTTTCTGCCTCGCTGCCGGCATCACTTGGCTGGAAGCCTTCGATATCCTTACCGCAGAGGCCAGAGCGACCTACAACGTACCGAACGATAAAGCCGTTTACAAGGCCGTATTTCTCGCTCGGGGCTATGAGCGAGTGGTCCCCAAGGTCAGCAAAGGAAAGAAGCGCATGACGGCCGAGGACTTCTGTAAGAAGCACCGCAGGGGTCGCTACATCCTGCGCCTGGCTAACCATCTGTGTGCCGTTGTCGACGGAAAGGTTCTGGACTCTTGGAACTGCGGCAATATGTGTGTCTATCACTACTATATCGTATCAGAAGATTAAAACCGATTCCAAGCGTTTCCAGCGACTTTAATCTGAAAGATAGAGTGGCTATCGCTTCCTAAGAGAAAGTCGCTGGAACGCAAAATATCAAGCAATTAACACCAAAACAAAACAATTATGGCAACACTAATCAAAACAGACGGCACACATACAAGTGTCGAGCCGAAGAACGGCAAGGATTTTCAGATTGAAGAATTGTGGGACCTCATTGGCGGCTACGTTCAGATCGTACTCATCGTGGATGAGGATGGATTGAGCAAGGAGCTCCCGATTAACAAGGAAGCCTCGTATCTCTATGGCGACCTGATTGTAGGACCGGCACTCCGATGCCTTAACACGCAGGTAAAATGAGGAAGATCTATCACGTTGAGCTGCTCGCTACGGGCAAGCACTACTACTTCGGCTCCAAGCGAGCCATCTGTAATACGTTCTCGCCAGAGGTGCTGGGGGTCAGCTACAAGTACCTTACCACCCTCAACTTGGCGAAGAATGAGTATCGAGGCAAGAAATCAATCATCAGAATGGGGATGCTGGTAACCACCGGCTCCGTTTAGAAAGGAGGTAAACAATGATTGAGATAGCAATTATTTTCGCTGGCTGCTACCTGTGTATGCTCATCGCACTTGGTGCTATGTGGATATGGGAGCAAGTCAAGAAACTGGCAAAGAAAGGAGGACAAGATGAGAATATACGAGTTTCGCGGCAAGCGTCTTGACAATGGCAAATGGATATATGGCTCGCTGGGTACTATCAACAATCTGTCATGGATTTCTGAGGTCAAGGAGAATCGTTTTGTTCCTTGTCGAGTTAGTCAACGAACCGTCGGCCAGTTCACTGGCATTCTCGATGAAGATCAGCACCGCATCTATGAGGGCGACATCATCAAGATAGTAGAGGAATACGATGATGAGAATGTCTATACCAGCATCGGTGTCGTGTGCTTCGTTGAAGGGATTTACGAATTGCAAGATAAGAACGGCAAGCATTTTGCCTACTTGGGTTGGACGATGCATAACGAGGATATCATCAAGTTAGAAGTCATCGGCAACATCCACGACAATCCCGAATTACTGAAAGGAGGTGAACAATGAAAATACTTGATCTTCCACTCAAGAGGAAGTGGTACGAAATGATTGAAAGCGGTATCAAGACCGAAGAATATCGGGAGATTAAGCCGTATTGGGAGAAACGATTGATTGATTATGCAGCAATAAAAGCCAATATTACTGAAATCTTTCTGCGAAAAAGGCTTCTTGGCATTCAAACTGATGTCTGTAAGCATTTCCCAAGAGGATTCACCCATGTCCGTTTCCGCTATGGCTACACCAAGCGAATTATAACGAGAGAGATTGAGAGCATCACAATCGGCTACGGCAAACCCGAATGGGGTGCGCCAACAGATAGGCAAGTGTTTATTATCAAGTTCAAGGAAGGAGGCGCATCATGAGCGGCATCGAAGAAGTGATAGCGCAAATCAAGGCAGAGCAGATCGTAAAGGATGCCGCCGACTACTTCGGTGTGTCCATCGAAAATCTGTTGTCGCCCAAGCGACACAGACCGCTTGTGGATGCCCGATGTGTCATCACCTACATCCTCTACACGCTTGAGGGGTACACATATCAAGAGGTTGGCGATTTGCTCCACCGATGCCATGCGACAATCATTTATCAGCAGAGGGTAGCTGAAGCGTGGATGCGCAACCCGAGATTCAACCAGCGGGGCGCAAAGGCCATCGAGACCATCGCCACCAAACACGGCTATTACGAAAATTTATTTACAGATGCTCCAAGCGATTATTCTCCCCGAGATAGGTTGCCTATCGAGACAAGAAAGAAAATCGCTTGGAGCCTTGTTTCCTCGCTAAATTTGACTACTTTTGCAGTATGATTCAAGAGCTATTACAATTTTGCCGCTACTATAAGGGCGGAGACAAACCACCGAAGGCTCAGCCCAAACTATGGGAGTATGAGAAAGTGTGGCTTGAACTGAACGAGTTCCAAGATGGGAAAGATCTGCTTGCTGACTACATCGATGAGTATAGCAGAGCTGGGTTGTCCCAATTCGAGGCGCAGGATGACACACCAGCATCGTTGAAGGCTCTGTTGTTCTACCGATTCTGCTACGGAAGTAGCGGGAGCATGATAGAAAACGTGGAGCCGTTCAAGCGGTGGTACACCGAAACCTACATCAATGGCGGGAGCTAATCCCGCCATTTTTTATTTGTATGGGAATCCATTCTGATAGGGGAACGGCAGGACATCTTGAGCGATAACATCGACATCGATGTAGATCTTCCCTCTCGTTATCTCCACCTTCGTGATGCGGAAAGTAGTACCACGCTGGAGAAGTATCTCTGATTCATAGAAACTCGTCTGTTTGGCAAGTCCGTCCCAGCCTCTACCACTACCACTTCCAAATGCGCTAAATGGCTCACAATACATCGCTTTTGTACCCTTTGGTGCATAGATGTTGAAGATTACCTCCTTACTGCTGAATCCCTCGCCTTTAGCAACACCAGCAGACCAAAACGCACCTTCTGTACCCGTCTTGCCGACAAGGGCTTTTATCTCGGCATTAGTGGCGGTGTCCCAATTGGCAAGACCGAACTTTTTCAACGCTACCCTTGTATCTCCACGCTGGAGCCACATGTCGAAGTCATAGCTTGAGCGATTGATAATATCAGTGATGTGCGGAATGCGCCTCAGGCCAGTTCGTGTGCTTTCTTGTGAGCCTATATATGTCAGACCACGAAGCGGCTCGTTGATGTTGCAATATGATGACGTGTAGCCATAGATAGCATCTTTCTCTGCCTCTGTCGCACCTCTCCAAATCAATCCGCATTTATCTCTCAACCTCGCATCTGCATCAGCCGTATTCTTTGCCCACATCGCATTGTTCTTGCGCTCCTGCGAATAGGCATCTGCATCGAAATTAGGACTAACTGTCTGCCCAAGTTTCTTGCGGTCCCTTCTCGCTTGTTCGGCAAGACGTTTCTTGTAGACGATCTCGGCATGGTCTGCTTTAGCTTGAATCGATGCGATATCCTCACCTGCGGCAATGGCATCCTTCGCTTCTTGCAGGAACTTGGCCACGTTCTTTGATGCGGTGTGCTGCATCGACCATTGCTCGATTATCGCAAGCTGCTGGTTGATTTTGTCTACCGCAAGCTGATAGTTGACCTTATCGAGCTGGTTAAGATATGCGGCTTGCGACACCTTCCAGGTAGGATATTTCTGCTGCACACCCTTCATGTTCCCGCCCAAGAAATCTACCGCTTCGAACTGGAGTTTCTTTGCTTGTTGCTCAAGCGGCAGCGTTGACCACTGCATCAGCTTGGATTCTACTGCGGAGTAGACCGACTGCAACTCGGCCATCGTGAACTGCTGGTGCCAAGCATGAGCATTCGGGATTAGGCTCGATAGTGCCTGTTCCTCTTGCTTGATGCCGAGTATCTGCTGGGCGAGTGCCTTGGTCTGTCGCTGGACCGCATTCAACTCGCCAAACTGCATGGCTTTCTCCAAAGCGGTGACATCGGTCTCGCCATAGTCAGCCGCCACCTTGAGCATATTGTTGGCGGCAAGGTCGATTAGGCGATTCTCCTCACGTCTCGCTGCCCATGCATCACGGATAGTCTGCTCATCCTCGGGAGTGCGCATAGCGTGCCGCTGTTCGGCAATCTCCTGCGGGGTCAGCTCCTTGCGGTTGATGACATCCTCGTTGTCGGTCAGAAAATATGGCTTGTGGGCAGCATTCTCGATACGGTCAGCGTTCTCCTCCATCCACTTGGTGAAGTTTTCGGGCATCTCGGTTATCTGTTGTGCCTTGAAGTCATTGATGCCCGCCTCGCCCCGCATCACCTTCTCGCTCCAATCCATCATGTCCTGCTCATCAGCGAGAAGCGGAGTGGCGAAGCATCGGCATTGCGGATGCCAGCCGACAAACTTGAAGTCCTTCGGGTAGACACCAGCGAGCTCGTCGCAGATGTCCTCATCGGGATGGTTGCCCGATGTGTGAATCTCGATGCCGATGACAAAGTCCATACGCTGCCATCGCTCGTGATCGGCAGAGCGGTATGCCATATTGGTCTCGGTCCTTGTCAAGCGCATCGCATTCTTATAACTGCTTCGATAGACACCTTGGCCGGGATGGTAAGCCTTCGCAGCTTTCGATAGCTTGAGGTTGCCTTGCTCATCCCGCACCCTGCGGAATAGCTTGTTTGGCTCTTGCAGATATTGGCGCACCTGCCGACTGATGGTGCTTGCACTCTCGCCCTTGCCCATAGCGACAGATAGGGCCAGCTCCATCTCATCCTTGAGCTGCCCCGTGCAGTTCCATACACGCTGCGATAGGTTGAGCCCAGCGGTCTTGCGCTCAAAGAAAGCGTCCATCGCCTCTTGGTTACGCAGGAAGTAGCGGGCGAAGTGGTTGTCATTAGCAACCTTGCCGAAGATGGAGCGAATCATAGCATCAGCCGAAAGGTTGGCATACTCCCACTCCATCGTGGCTCCGTTCTTGATTTGCTGGTACACGTTGGCATAGAGGTCTCGCAGTATGGCATTCGCTTCCCGCCCGATGCGGTTGTTATATGAGAACGTGAACAGCTCGCCCTCACCCAGCTCCACCGAACGGGTCAGTTTCAGCAGTCGCTCCACCGCACTCTCAAACTGCTTGCTCACTTGAGCCGCATACATTTCGGTGCGCTTGAAGATACCTGCTCCGTACTTGTCGAGATTAATCCTCTTTGCCATCGTTACTCAGTCGTTTGTCAAAGTGTTCGCAATGCTGCGGAATGTGCAGGAACTGGGCATATTTCTTGAATGGGCACCAAGTCAAAACATACCCACCGCCTACACGCTCGGAAAAGCCCTTTCCAGCGTGTCTGCACTCTCGACAAAGGTGTACCTTGTCTGGAGTGTTTTTCGCTCTCCTGCTCGTCCTAACAGCCATTAACGGGCTCCCCCGAATACATCGTCTGTGTTCTGCTGCGCTCCGAAGATGTCGGTGTAGGTTGTAGCACGCTCCTCCTTCTCCCTTGCGACACGCTCTTTCTCCACATCGTGGTCCTCGACTAGCGGGTTCTGCTCGATAGCGGTCTCCTCGCTCATGATGCCGGCATCCTTCGCCTTGACGATGCGGTCAACTGCATCGATGACATCCTCGGCAAAGGTCTCTTGGAACGTGTGAGTAATCTCAGCCTTTTCGCATTGACCCTTGAGCGACACATCAAGCACGTTGCCGATGATAGCCAAAACCAGCGAAGCAGTACGATCGAGAAGCTCATCGTGTACCTCCTTGGTCTTGTCCGCCTTGATATAGGGCAGCAAGAGCATCAGCCGAAGCGTCTTGTAGGACACGTTGGCGACTGATTTCAGCGATTCAAGGTCGGGAGTAAAGGTCTTGGTCAAGATGTGCTTCTGGAGCCAAGCGATTTCCTCCTTCTTGCTCTCGGGTGCATTATCCCAAGTGAGGTAGCCAGCAGCTTGGTTGATGTTGATCGTATCGCCCTTGGTGACAAGCACCTTTCCATCCTCATCCTTCTTCGGCAGGTTTTTCACGATGTCTCGGTTGATGACAAGGTAGGGGTCGGCAAAGTAGTCGTTCGTGTCAGCGGTATGCGAGCCGACATATTCCTCTCGCTGAATCAGATTGGTTGCTCCGTCCCACTCCACCTTCTGCTGGAAGATGATGAGCGGAATCTTGCCGATGAGGTTTACCTCGGGGGTCACACTCCAGCCCATCTTCGCCTTTTCGCATCGGTAGGTAGTCTTGGGAGTGAAGATGTCGAAGTGGTAGGTCACCGCATTGTCTCCATCTTTCGCATAGTAGCCCCATGCTGCTGCGAGCAGGTTGCCATAGATGTCCCAATAGGAGAAGATCTCATCGCCCTTGGAGCGAGCGAGGATACGAATTTGGCACGCTCTGTTGCCATCGTTATCCTTGTACACACGGAACAGCATAGCCGACTGCGTCTCACAACCAGCGATGCGCTTCGCCTCTCTCAGCTTGGAGTGGAAATGCGTATCTTTCAGCAGCTTGGTGTATCGCTTGAACGCATCATCGCAGCCCTCGGTGGAGCAAGCCCACTTCACAGGTCGCCCATAGATGAACACCAGTGCAATCTCGTTGATGTACTGCGGATATCCAAGAGGCAGCTTCCACCGCTTCACGATATCCTTGATGTTGCCATCCTTGTCCTTGACAACCTTGTCCTTTCGGTTCATGATATCGTGGCGGTCTGTGTCATACTCCTGCAAGGCTTGAAGTGTCATCTCCTCCCTTGAATCCATCATAGACCTCACTCGGCTGATGTCCTTTGCCTCGATGAGCTCTTCAAACGTCTGATTCCGCCCAACGGCGGCATTGATTTTGTTGGTCAGAAAATTAAGAAATCCCATAGTTATGTCATTTAAAATAGTTCGTCCAAGTTATCGGGCAGATCGTCATCATCATCCGTGAAGTAGTTGATAGCGTAGCCCAGCAGGTCCACATACTCATCATGCGGTTTATTCGGGAATCCGCACACCTCGTCGACAAATTCCTCGTTCCAATCTCCATCTACCAAGTACACCCTGCCGCACTCCACCTTCGGGGAGACCGCATGGAGCCTTGTCGCCTTGTCATCGCTGGGTGACGGAGTGTAGGCCACGTTGAGGTCGGTAACCTCCTTGAGTTGTTGCGAGACCGACTTGCCGTTGGCTTTAGGCTCGATGCGCAGGGTGCTCCTTGTCTTGTCGAAATCGTGTGCCGCCATATAGTCGGGGAGAAACCGAATGAGGTCGGGAAACTCCTTGTACAACTTGGCAGCGCAGGTGATGTAGATATTGTTGCGAATCCTGCAAGCACCGATGATGCCGGTGGGGTCATTGTCGCTCTTGTTTTTCTTGTCATAGGCGGTATCGAGGAAGAAGTGTATCGGCTCTCGATTACGCATGATGCCGAAGTCCACCTTTGAAACGTGCTGAAACCAGCCCTCCTTGATGATGTTACCGCCAGCCACCGTCGGCCGTTGCTCATACTGCCCAGCGTAGCCTCTGGAGCCCAAGTCGATTTTAGCCTCTTGGAGCGTGTGCCGCCCAAGTCTCAATGGGTCTAACAATCCATCGACATATCGTGTAGCCAGCTCGCTCGGAGACACGAAATCGGACAACTCTGCGGGCAGACAGATATGCTTGATGTTGTCAGCCTTGCGTTTCAGCAGAAAGCCCGTCACGTCCTCATCGTGTAATCGCTGCATGATGGTCACCACTGGAGTGTTCGCCTTGTCGACCTTACGGCTCGACAGCGTCTTGGTATGCTCGTTGGCTTGCTCTCGCAGCGGTTCTGATTCAGCTTGCTTCGGGTTTTGCGGGTCATCGTTGATGATGACGTGGGCATGAAAACCAGTGATCGTAGCTCCCGTTGATGTGGCATAACGGAATCCGTTGGCGGTGTTCGCATAGTGTTGCTTACCGCTCATGTCTCGCCTTATGACTACGTTTGGGAACAATGCTCTGAATTTGTCGCTATTTATGATGTCTTTTGACTTGCTTGCAAGGTCGTTGCTCAAGATGCCCGAGTAAGAGTTGCTGATAATGCGGATGCTCGGGTCGTTAATCCACAACCAGCATGGCCACATGACCGATACCAGAGTGGACTTGGTAGTGCCTGGAGGAATGTTGATGATGAGGTCATAGGGCTTCGGCTCTCGGTTGATGATTGATACCGACAACTTTTCCAGCTCCTCGCACAGATACGGAATGTGCCAATTGTAGATGGGTTTCTCCGCAATGATGACATCCCAAAAAGTCTGCACGAAGTAGAAAAGGGACTTACGGCACTCGTCTGCAACCACCTGTAAAGCCAGTATCGCAACCTCATTGGAGTTCATTCGTTTTTGTTAAGCAGATTCATACCGATGGAGAGCAGGGCCTCTCTCTGCTCATCTGTGAGCGTTGAGAGGTCCACTTCCTGCTGCGCCATCAGGTCTTTGCCATCCTTACCCGTAAACTCTTGTCGCTCGACATATCCTCTGTCCTTCATCTTTGTCTTGGCATAGAAGATGAGCATGGTGGTGTCTCCCTCGTCAATCTTCTTGTAGATCTTCGCCTCGACTGAATCCTTGGCCAGCTCTCTAATCTCGTCAACCTTTGCCGCAAAGACGGGGTCATCGTTGTACCAGTTGTAGAACGTTGGCGGAGTGATGCCCACCTTGCGGCAGGTTGAGGCGACCAGAGCGAGTGACTTGGCGAAGGCTTCGATAAACTCCTTCTTGCGCTTGCTCTGTCTCCTGCGGATTGTGCGGAGACTATTGATGTTAGCCTTTTTCATTGGTGCAGGATTTACGGAGTGATGCGTTTAAGTCTATCATCCAAGCACGATAGGTCCTGCTCTTGGCATCACCACCATGCAGCATATTGAGAATATGGCGGTACACCGCCAAGTCGAGACCGCTATATCGCTCGGTCTTGCTCCACGCTTTCCTTGCGACCCTAAAGCCGTTGTCGGTGCGTCCGTTCTTGATGCCATCTTGGATGCCTTTGCGGATTTGCTCACGCATCGTCTCCTCGTTGTTGCCGACACCATGCTTGGAGCTCTGCGAGCTGGATTTGAACAAGCGGGTATCGTAATAGAGCAGCACGATATCGATGTTAGGACACCTGCGCTGGAGTTTCTCATAGAAGCCGGGGTAGAACACCAGCAAGCGTGGAATCGCCCTACAAGTGTCCGCAGCGAAGATCTGCGACATACGCAGCTTGGCTCCCACTCTCCACAAGTTCATGTAGGTCTTGGGGAACACCGCATTGTTATCCATGATGATTTTCCAGACATCGCTATCCTTCCAATCATAAATCACGTTGTAGAGGTATCGCCTTGCGGCAGCGTTCTGATAGGCCATGCGGTGGAACGATGTCAGACGCTGCACGCTCTCGGCGGCACGCACACCGATAATCTGGACGAATTTATCGTGCTTTCTCGCTACTGCTTTGAAGAACTCTTGATAGCTCATGCCATACTTGAAGTCGGGATGCCATCGCAGGGCATAGGGAGGCGGTGTGCGTACCCATTTGTCCTTGGCTCTGATATCCCAGCAGGTCCAGCTATCCTCATCGAGCAGGGTGTTCGTGCAGTTGTAGTGCCGCCATGGGAGACACAACCAGTTGAACGTGCCGCCCAGCGAGAGAATCATTCGCCTATAGTGCTCCACCACTTCGGGGACATCGGGATAAATGGCTTCCTCATCGACAAAGGACACGCTCAACCGCTTAAAGTCGATGCCGTGTTTCCTCATCGTGTGGATGGTCATAAGCATCAAAGCGATGGAATCCTTTCCACCGCTAAACCCCATGTCCACGTAGTAGTGTTTTGCGAACACATTCAAGATGCGTTTTTCTGCCGCCTCGAACACATTCATGTTCAGCGGTCTTGTCAGCATCGCCATAGCTTAAATCTTTTGAGCGTCACTATATCTGTTGTCCTTTGCCATAATGCGCAGGAACTCCTCTCTCGACACGTTGGAAAGTCGGTACAACTCCTCCTTGCTCATGCCGAGCTTCTTGGTGATTTCGTTGACTTGATAGCCCTCTTTCAGCAGACCCTGCACGATGTTCTCCATCGGGTCGAGCAGGTGTTCACCTCTCGCTCTGTTGAAAGCGATGGTACCAGCCACGTCATCAATCTTGTCAGCGTGTTCGACGATCACCACGGGAATCTTCCCGCCCATCATCGTGCGCAGGGGCTCCTCACCGCTTACACACCAGCGATGGAAGCCATCGATGATGGTGTAGTCGGGACGGATAACAATCGGGAAGCAGAAGCCGTTGGCAAGGATGGACTGCTTGAGCAGCTCCATATTCTGCTTGAGGACGTGGTTCGGGTTGTAGCCGTTGGGCTTCACCGAATCTCGGTCCACGAACTGGATATTCTTAATTGCGTGGAAGATGTCCACTTTCTTTTTCTCGGCCATCGTTAAATCTCGATTGGTTTGCCGCAATGCGGGCAGGTGATGGTATGCTTTGCGGTGAACGAGCGCATGGGATTGTCATCGTCCGCCTCGGTAGGTTGGCCGTGCTCGTCCGTAGGTGTCTCTACGGGCTCTGCGGTCTCTCCTGCGGGCTGTTCTGTTGCCGGCTGGGTGTTCATCTGTCTCGCTTCTTCCGCATACTCTGCGATGGGCTTGGCGGGCTCCATGCCAGTGTTGTCATAGGTGACGGGGCGAATCAGGTCGGAGATGTACTCTGGATTGTAGCCGATGATGTCGGTGTCATCAATCTCCTTGATGAGATCTTCCTCGATGGAATGGTTGAGGAACGAGAAGCTCTGAATCTTGTTGTCTGACAGAAGCAGTTTCTTTTTCTGCTTGTCGGTGAGCCCACGCATCACGATGCACTCGCCCTCGGTGTCTCCGTTGAGCTCCAGTGCTTTCTTCTTGCCATGGCCAGCGAGAATCAGATTGTTCTCGTCAACGATAATCGGGTAGTATTGGCCATACTCCCGAATGCTCTTTGCGATATCCTCAATCTGCTCCTTCGGGTGCATATTGGGATTCTGCGGATTTTCTACGAGCGATGCGAGAGGGATTCTCTTGCGCTCCATTGTGACTTTCTTTGCCATATTGAAAAACTTGTTTAATTGCTCTGTATTGATTGGAAAACCTCGGAGCGATGTGGCTATCGCTGAAGCCGAGAAAGTCGCTCCGAGGCTTGTTTCCTGCCCTTGAACGGGTGTTTATCACATCAGTTGAAATCCCAAATAAATTGTGCGGTCAGTGTCTTGGCTCCGCAGTCGACCTTGCCCTGCAGTCGCACTCCGTTCTCGATATTATAGCGGATGTTGCCGACAAAGCCTTTCTTGAATCTGCATGAGTAGCCAGCGTTGAAGTTCCATTTCTTGTTATTGCTCGCATAAGAAGCCACGAACTGCAATCGGTCCTTGTCGCACCACTCCTTGTGGGCATACACATTGTCCCACGTCATATCTATGCCATAGTTCTTGTTGAACTTGTAGGTTGTGGCGACACCAGCAGAGTAGTCATCAGCCTTGCAGTCATAGTTGTTACGCTGGAGCAGATAGAAGTTGCCGAACGAGAAGCCCAGCCATAGCTTGGGCGAAAAGGTCTCGGTGTTGATGTTGTAGTTGGCAACCGCCTCGAGAGCGAGCCAATTGGTCAGCTTCTGCTTGAACATGAGCTGGGGGGCAGCGGTGACCTTGTGCGGTGTGCCGTTCTCTCCGCTGTACGGGGTCGAGATGGGCAGGAGGACGCGCCAGCGAGTGCCGGGCAACTGGCCATCGTTGATTTGCGCTGATGCGCTGATACTGATAAACGCTGCGATGAGCAGCCAAAGGATTTTCTTCATTGTGTTGTCGTTTTGATGATTGTTAGTCTTCTTCTTCATCGACTGCTTCTTCAACAATAGCGGGAGCAGCCTTGCCGCCCTTGAGGAACTTGGCGGTCAATGCGGGAACGCAGACCACGAATAGTGATGTCGCTACGATCAAGGGAGTAATCTTTGAGATTGATGCGTAGATGTAGATGGGCCAGCCGATGAGCCAAGCCGCCAAGATTCCGTAGAAGATGCCTCGCTCATGCATCTTGGAGCCTATGGTCGCATAGACGGTAGGCATCATAACGGAAGCTCTGAACATTCCATAGATGAGCCAAAGGGTCGTGATGGTCAGCCCAGGCAGGTTGGCCACGCAGATACCGAGAATCGATATAGCGACCATAAAGATGCGGGCGAACTGGAGAGGTTTCAAGTTCTTGCAATAGCCTTTCTCTTGCAGTCGCTTGTGGATATCGTGTCCGCCTACCGCAGAGAAAGCACAAAGCACTGAATCCACGGTGCTGATAAGACCAGAGAGTATCATCAGGAAGAACAGATAGAGGAACCACTTCGGCAGGAAATTGGTTACTGCGGTCACGTTGGTAAGCTGGGTGTCTGCTACATCGATGCCAGCACCAGCGACAAAGAAACCGAACGAGCCGAGGCAGATCGGCACGATAGCGAACATGAAGCCAGCGAGTAGCATCATCTTCTTCACGTTGAATCTGCGCACCGAGAACGCACGCTGCCAAAACATCTGGTCGCCAAACGTACCCGAGAGGAGGCCGATAGTCGATGGGATGCCGAACGAGAGGAATACCTCAAGACCCGTCTTGGAGAACAAGCTGCCAAAGTCGCCCGATATGCCGCCGAGACCCTTGATGAAGGTGTCGGCTCCAGCATTGTTGAACATCAGAGGCAGACCTGTCAGCAGAACGGCTGCGATGAAAAGCATCTTCACGAAGTCGCTGATAGCGGTACCCTTGATACCGTCAATGGCGGCATAGATGAGCGGGATTGCGGCTAATACGATTGTGGTCCAGAAGAACGGGAGCCCACAGATCTTCGAAAAGATTACACCGCCAGCGAGCAGCTGAACTCCCATTGAGCAAATCTGCAATACAATGCTCTCGATGACATAGAGATTGTGAGTGCGGTTTGAATACTGCTCCTTCATGTAGTAGGAGAAAGTCCAGCCGTTAGGCTTGCGCTCTCGCATCTTCGTGGCGAAATAGCCGAACAGCCATAGCGTCAGCACGTTGGGAACTACAAACCAAAACAAACCAGCGAAGCCCTGCGTGTAAGCTTTCTCCGCAGCGGTGAACATGGACGGAGCCCATACCCAAGTCGCTGCCATGGACAAGCCCATGATGAGCCACGAAATGTTTCGGTTGCCGACCAAGAACAGCTTCTTGGTCTTCTTCGATTTCGGCAGGAATGCGAGCACTGAGAACATCGCAATAAAGAACACCCCTATAAGGAGCCATCCCTGCACTTGTGATAAAACATTCATAGTTTTGCTAAAATTTTTAGGTGATTAAAAACATAAAAAGCACCCCAAAGTTATAAAGACGCTCTGAATTGTTTGAGCAATGTTGTAATTATTAACATAAATTAACGGCTGAGATAATCGGTAACAACTCGCTGGAAACCCTCAAACGTGCGGATGACCACATACTTGTTTCCCCATGTTTCCGCTACCGCTTGCCACTCTTTCTGATTATCCGATTGTCTACCCCTACCCCACTTGAACTCGATGCATAACGAGCCGTAACCTTGCCTTGGTATCAGCAGAATCATATCGGCTACACCAGCGACCACTCCCTCGGCTTTCATGATGCGAGATTCGAGGCCTTCTCTCTTGCCTCCGTTCGGGACCGCAAAGAGCAGCTTTGCGAGCTTCGGGTATTGCCGATTAAACCAGCTCTTACAAGACTGCTGGAGACGGCTCTCATTGTGGTGGATGCCTCGGGTCTTCTTTGTCGCTCCGGCAAGCATGGCTTGGTATTGTTGCGGTGTTATCCTCTCGGTGTTGTTCTTATTTCCCATAGATTGAATAGATATTATATATTATACCTGTTTCACATATCAATCCCCTACAACAATAATTGCAGATAGGGGATTGAATAGATGAATAGATAGTGCGTAACTTAATTATCCTTGTCGCTGATCTTCTGTTTTCGCTTGAGCTTTCGGGCTAGAGCCGCAGCCCTGCGCCCCTTGTTGATGAGCTGGTGGTCCTCTGTCCCCAGCCGCCTCTGCTGATAGGAGAGCTGGGCGAACTCTTGCAGATGGGAGATTATCTCCTCAAAATCTACGTTGCTGATTTGATACATTGCATAGCTGGTCATTTAGCGATTTTAGACGTTTCGGTTGTGCCATCTGTGTAGGTTGTCACCACGATGGTGATGCCGTGCGGCTCACTCATCTGCTGGCCCATAGCGTTGTAATAGCGCACGTCCTTGACTTCCTTGCTTGCGGTCATTTCATCGGTGCTATCTGCTCCAGACGTGCGGACGCAATGCACATAATAATCATTGCCTTCTTCAATGAGCGACAGGATGTATTTGTTGCCATACCCCGCAAGGGTGTAGTTCATCTCGCTGCCCTCAATGAGCGGGTTGTTCGTCAGGTCAGTGAGGTCGGTCTGCTGGTCGGGAGTAACTGCACCACGCTGCTTGCCGTCAACGATGAAGTGGTATTGTGACAACTGCGTGTTTTTCCCGTACCACACCTCGATAGGCTCGCCCATGTCAATCTCAAGGGCATAGCCGTCCATCACTATCCAGCAGCCTTGTGCCTGCGGGTCTTCGGGTTCCACATCGTTGACCGTGACGTTGGCCGTTGTGGTCTTTACCTCATTGGCACAGGTCACCCACGGCCTGTTGTCCTGCCCGCAGCCTACGACTGACGTTACACCAATCTCGCCACCCATGAATGACGGGTCAAAGCGAAGTTGCACCTCAAACATTTCGTAGTTGCCTGGTGTGTACTTCAGCACTCCGTAGAAGTTCCCTGCTTGGTCGTAACCTCGCTCCATCGTAAACATCAAGAAGCGGGTGTAGGATGCGTTGTGCATCAGTTGCGTCTCATAGAGTACCGACTGCCCGTCTTCTGTGAAGTTCTCCATGTTCATGCCGTCCAACTTGCGGCAACCGCCGATGGTCACTCCATCGGGCAGGGCGAAGTCCACCTGCCACACACTGGCATAGTTGTCGAAGTGCGCCAACACTGGCACGTCGATACACCCACCTCGGTCAATCTCGATGTCGTTGATGTAGAGGTAGTCACTTGCGTACATGCTGCCGATAGTCAGCAGCGAAATCATTGTTGTTAAGAACTTTTTCATTGCTTTAATTGTTGGTAATGATATACTTGTTGGCTATAAAAGCCGATTTATTAAAAGGTCAGTCGGCAGGATTACTCGCTGTAGGTTGGATAAAAATTGGACTAATTGCCCGCCAACCGACCCGTTAGTTATTTCAACCCCCTACTTTGGGTTCTGAATAGCAATCGAGAACAACCGCATTAGGGTATTTATAACGGACACATTGGATTGCCAAATCGGTATATCTGAACGGTACGGGAGCAAAACTCGGTGCTTTCCACCAATGGAAAAGCCACATAAAGTGATGCCTTTGCTCAACCTTAAACCGTACAACTTCGTTCTCTCCTATCTTAATAAAATCTTTTACAATTCTAAATGTCTTCATATCTTTCCCGTTTAACTGTTATACATTCCTTCGGGTGCTGCTTTCGCTAACCCCTTCTCAATAAAACCACGATAGTCAATCATTTTCTTGTTGAGCCAATCCATCTGACTAATTGGGTCAATAAATGGACACCCATCTATGTTACCAATAAACTCCTTATAATCTTCCCGCTCTTCCTCGGTCATACTTGTCCACGGACGAAGATAGGGTAGGGTTTTTTCAAGGTGCAGTGGCCTTGACCCGCTTGACATACCGCAACCTTTATAGTCATCGTAACCAATCCAACCCTCGTGGTCTGTATCTATTAAAGTTCCGTCTTGGCTGCACGCAGGGGCATATAGCGTGGTAATCTTCCATTTGTGGTGGTCATACTCATCGTCTCTATAATCCACTATCACACCGTACATAAGCCTTGAACCCAAGTCTTTCAATAACAGCAGTTTCTCCTCTTTTGTCATATCTTTCTCGTTTTTATAAGTCAATCTATTTTCACGATTCATAATTTACTATTGATTTATCCAAAGTTTATATCCCTTGTCATAGTCTACCTCCTTTTACTGGTGCTTGCGGCCCAAAACCAAACCTTTCAAGAGCCTTGAGAAAATTCTCTTTCTTATCATACCATTTGCCGTCAATAAAATAGACACGATATGGTTTCTTTCGTCTGCTCTTCACGGGGACACAATCACAGAATCCAAGTCTCCCGCTATCGTCAACATAGGTTGTTCTGTGTTCATCTTCCATGCTCAAATGCGAGTTGAAATGGAACTTTACTTTTTTCAGTTCGTCAAGTGTCATTTCTCGCCTCCTTTCTTTAACTCTGCTACAAACGCATCGGCAATCCTAATGGAGTGCTTCACAAGTTTATCCACTTCGGTATGGATGTTATAAACACCTTTGACAAGACCAATCGCAGCGATTGTAAACTGGATGCGGACTTCCTCCCAATCTTGTTGCACAACCGCCAACATATTTTCGTCACTCAAAGCTGCTCTCTGTTCGGCAGTCATCTTGTTGTATTCGTGAATCGTAATGATGTTTGTTATCTGTGCCATAATTAGTCCTCCTTTCTCAGTAGTTTATTTCATCATCGTTAGTTAATCCACCGAAATTTTCGTTTCCAGCGATGTTCTCGCTCGGCCTATAGTGGCTATCGCTTCCGCTATTTCGTGCGCTCTCCGAGCCTCCAGATGCGTTTGAGCTTAACAACTCGAGGTCTTCGATGTGGACCTCATAAACCGACCTCTCGATGTTCTGCTTGTCGAGATATTTGCGCTGGCGTAGCTTGCCGATTACGCATACCTTCGACCCCTTGTGCACATAGCTGCTCACGATGCCGGCCAATCCCCGCCATGCCACGATGTTGTGCCAATCCGTGCGCTCGGGTACGATCTTGCCGTTCGACAACTGCTTCGCTCTCTCTGATGTGGCCAGAGAAAACTGGGCGCATACCGTTCCGTCTGATAGTGTGGTAACCTTGGGCTCTGCCCCTACATTACCAAGTAATATAACTTTATTTACTGCCATAAAACACTATAATTAAAAATCCTACATGTTAATAAACTCTGTTGCGAGAACGGCTGGAATCGAACCAGCATCTCTAACTCTTGCGAGCCGTGCCCGTGTTGCCGTTAACACCTCCCTATCGCAGGAGAGGCTTGGGCTACGTTCCCGATGTGGGGAAACCCGTTCCCCTTTCTCCCTTAAAAACTAATCATTCATTCATTACCCAGCTCTACGTGGCTGGCCGCTGCCTTTTTCAGCGGACGAAAAATTAAACAAACAAATCGTGGCAACGGGAGGATTCGAACCTCTTCAACTAATAACCAAAACCTTTATTAACTTTAAAACTATTATGAAAAAACCTATCCCGTGATTTGTTTCCATGTCGCTCACAGCATACGACCCGTTGCCATTTTTTTTGAAAGGCGATCGGCTTTCCCAAGTGGACCGCCTCGATAATGCAAATCTAAAGTTAGGAATGGTTTGTCTGTCTCATTCAGTTCAAGATGAAGTTATCGGGATTCTTCTTGATAGCTTTGAGGAGCTCCAGCGCCCTGGATTTTTTCAGATAGCTGATAGTCTCCTTGTCATCTCTGAACTCTGTGGCTTGTCCCTTGTATCGGGTGAGCTCCACATTGCACGGCTCTCCTTTCATGTAGGCATCAAACCAGTTTGGGAGCAGTCGCAGATACAGAGGCTTTCTAAACCAGCGGTGCGCTACGATGATATAGCAGTATCTTCTGCTGACCACCTTGCCTTTCACGTTTCGTCTGGAGCCTCGCTCAATCTTGTGTAGTCTCAACCGCATAGCTGGCCTCCTTTCTGCTTGTTCTTCTCGATGATTCTTCGAAGTCTCTGGACCTCCTCATTGAGCGAATCGAGTACCCTCTGTTTAAGCCGAATTTCGTCTTCCTTTGCGTTAATCTCGCTCTCCATAGTGGACACCGCACTAAGGTAGTTGCGGCTATCCTGCGCTATCTGCTGGCGCAGCCTATCGGCCTCTGCCTTGTTGTTACGATCAGCCAAGACCGACATAACCAAGATGCCTATACACAGACCGATGAAGAAGCCTATCAGCACTATCGTGTAGTTATCCATGACGCACCTCCTTGTCGAAAAGTGCGATAATCTCGCTCTCTATGAATGATTCGGCTATCAGATGACCAGCCTCGTCATAGTGTCGCTTAAAGAGGCTTGGTCCAGCCGTTCGTGAAAATCGGTTGTCCTTGATGACCGAATACTCGTTGCTGTTCTCGATGGGGACCACCTTGTAGTGATGCCCATCTTTCGTAAATTCAAAACTGCTCATTGTTCGCCTCCTTCCGTCTCGATGATTAAGTCAAAGCTGCTGGTCACGTTCGGTCTTATATCATGCTTACCCTCATTGGTAAAGCGAGACGGAAACTCAAAAGTCCCCAAATCAATGAGTGCGATAATAGGCATCTTTCCCTTTGCGTTCCAGCAGATGATACGAACTGGTCTGCCATCTCTCGTCTTGATCTTCCCGAACTTGATTTTTCCCGTGATTTCTCGGGCGGTGTTCACGTTAAATTTCTGCTCTGTCATAGTCGTTTCGGTTTTAAAATAGTGTGAGCTGCTGAGGCTCGTTATTGGTGATGCTCTCTACTCTCTTAATCTCGTCATCGATAATCTTCTCCAGCCTCTTGGCTTCGTGAAGGTCGTAGTTCGAGCGAGATGTGAAATACCTGCGTTGAGCGGCTCTCATTGCCGCTACGTTGTCGAAGAACTCTTTCGGTTTCATAATCCAAGTTGGTATTGTGCGTAACGTTTGCCGTTGTCTCCAGTGACCATCTCCTTGATGATGTTGAGACCTCGGTCCCGAAGGTCATGGATGCGGCTCGCCAGCCTAAAGCAGCCGAACAGCTTCAACGCTTGTAGCTGGGTCAGCGTGTTGCCTTCCTCTAACCATGCCCTGATCTTCGCATTCTGCGATTCACTCGATTGTAAATTCTCGTTGATGTTCATAATATTTTGCGTTTAAATGTTGTTTGTAGCTTGTTATTTTACTCAGATATATAGTCTATCGTTTTGTGGATTAAATGCGCTCTACGGCTCTGGAAACCGCTGGAACGGCTATTTATGCATCAACCTCGCATGATAGCTCGATTGTTCTGCCTGTCACCGCTGATATCTTCAGCAGGACGTCCATTGTCGGGTTGGTCTTTCCATCGATGATGAGCTGGAGCTGCGATTGGCTGATGCCCGCCATCTGACTGAATTTGTAGACCGATAATCCATGCTCCTCGATGAAGCCCGTTATGGCCTCGCTTACTCGCTTGCGAGCCCCCTGCTGGTGGCTCTCGATTCCTTTGTCATTCGTTCTCATACTGCTTGTCTGAATTTTCTGATGTTCTTTTTTACTAAGTCCAATATCTGTTTGTGTCGCTTCGTGTTCTTGTTGAACTTGCCGTGGCATTGTACCACCTTGAATGTGTTGAGCGATAGCTCGATTGTCTCAAGCCTCTTGCCTTTCTCATCCCTTGCGCTCAATATAAGTGAGTTGTCATATTGGTAGTACCCTGCCACGCAGTGGTGCATCTTCTTGCCCTCATCGAAAAACTCCTCAACGGATTGGAGAGGACGGATGGTAATGCCGTTCCCTGCAATCTGAATACCCAAGTATTTCTTGTGGGCCTCGACATAGGCTTCGTTTCTGCGGATTGCCCGCACCTTCTGCACTTGTTTCATAGCCTTGTCGTGCGCCTTTTTCAGATCGGCTGGGCAGACATAGTGGGCATTGTGGATATCCTTGTCCATCTCGTCCAGCATATTGATGTAGTCTACCCACATTTGAGCGTCCTCGATGATATAGCCGTTGCGGTTACAGATGTTGAGCGATTTGCGGAGTTTGAACTCCTTTGCTCCGTGTAGAGCCATATAGCGGAATACAGACACCTGCCCCGTCTTTACTGCGGTCTCCGCATCGCTGCTAGTCAGCAAGAGACGCATCGCATCAGCCGGGTCGACACGCTCAAGTTTAAATAGCTGGTTGTTCCAGCCGTTGCGCCTCAATGTGGCTGATACCGATGTGCGTGGATAGACCCATACCCCTGCCAAGTCGAACAAGTCGGCATAGCTATAATAGCTGACGTTGCGCCTCTTTATCTCAAATGGGCTATCGTAGTACCACTTCAGATAGTACCAAGTGCGGTTATATGCCCTACTCGCTATGAACTCCCTGCCATCGCTGGAAATCCACCTCTGGAAGATCTCTCGCATCGTGCGCTCGGTTTTCATGCCCCTTCTGTTCCTGCGCTCCACCTCATAGGTTCGCATCACCTGCCATCCGTTGTAGGTGGTCGGTACAACCATCCAGAACATTTCCTCGTTCTTGACTGCGGAGCCTTTCCAGTGCTCCATCGTCAGCTTAGCCCCGCAATGGGGGCAGGTGTAGTCGCAGCACCCCAGCGACACCGCCAACTCTGATTCCTTTCCCCATGGCTCGATGTGTCCGCAGTTGAGGCACCACACCTCGCCTTTCTTGTAGTACTTGGCAACGGGCTTGAACAGATGCGAGAAAGCCCAATCACGCTGTGCGGTTGTCGCTGGTGGCAAAGCGTTGGCCATCTCGATAATCTTCTTCTGTATCTTGGTCCTCGGTTTCATAGGTCAAAGAGTGATAATTGTTGCGGTTGTGGCTTGTCCTCTTTCGCTGGTTCTGATATCGCCTTCTTTGATGCCTCGGCTATCTTCTTGTTGCGACGTTTCATCTCGGCAAGGCATTCGGCTTCGAACTGCTTGCGTGCGCTCTCTCTGAGGGCCTCTTTCTCCTCGTCCGATAGGTCGATATGGTGATTGACTACAACGCTTCCTGATGCGCCTTTAATCTCTCCTAAATCGTCCTCCTCGAAGTAGTGGACCGCCATGCCGTAAATCTCATCATCGGCAAAGCCGTGGCAACCCGATTTCTCCACCTCTTGAAATATGAAGTCGATACACTGGTCTATGCTCTTGTTCGGCTTGGCATAGCAAGCCGCAAACAGATCGTCCTCGGCAGCTCGCTTGTCGAGCTCTGCCTTGATGACCCTCTTGAATTCTTCTGTTGCTTTCATCTCAGTATGCGTTTTTTGATTAGAGCCCTTGGCGGATGCTCCCGCCCTTGAACTCGATAAAGTTGAACATTTCTAGGCAGCGGTCAGCGACATAGCTTCCGTATAGGCCAGCGATGTCATTGAGCTGCAAATTAGTCGTAATATGGGTGACACTTTCGCGTCTGTGGTCATAGCGTAGCTGGAGCAGGAACTGGATAACATTCATCTCCGTACCATAATACTTGGCTGGGTTGGGCTCTCTGCCGAACTCGTCGATGATGAGGTTGATATCCTCGCCAGCATACTTTATCAGCGCAGGTTGCCCATCGGCAGCATAGATGTTAGCCAGCTCGCTAGCCGACTTCATCCATGCGGTCATGCGGTAATCGTCCCGCTTACTATCGTGGCGGTTGATAACTCCGTTCATGTACTTCTGCATCGCCCGGAGCGTCATCGACTTGCCGAGGCCGAGACTGCCATAGAGGAAGAAACCCTTATCGTAGTCGAGACCCAGCGTGTTCATGCCATCGTTCCACCATACCCATGCGAAAAGCGAGTTGAGGATGTCCCTGTCTGCTCTCGCTGGGTTGAAACGAGGCTCAACCAGTTGGAAAGCGTTGCGGAAATATTTCGCCTCAGTCCTCATGTCGGGCTCCGATCTTTGCGGTGTAGCGTTTTGCATTTGCAAGCGGATTTGCTCCGTTATCTGCCGCATCTCTTCTTTCTGTTTTGCTTCCATTGTTTCGGTTGTTACGTTTGTAGATGTTGATTTTCGTACGCAGGTGGTAAAGCAGATGGTTTCTCGCATCGGCCACGTTGTCGTGTTTTTCTCCAGAGAGCGTCCAATCGTTGAGGACCTCTTTTGCGAGACGCTTGCAGGTATCGAGGTCGATGCCCTCCTGCATACAGAGAGTTTCCGCAGCTATCTGCTCATCGAAGAATTGTCTGTATGCTTCCTCGTGCGTGCGTGCGTGCGTGCGCTCTCTCTCACTATCTACTTTATCTACATATTCTACATATTCTAGAGTTGTGGTCGGTTGCTGGTCAGTTGCTGGTCGGTTGCTGGTCAGTTGCTGGTCGGTTGCTGGTCGGTCATCAATAAATCCACCTTGATAAAGCGAGTATTTACAGATAGTTATGATACTAAATTTGTTGGTCGATTTTATCGAGATTTCGCCAGTGTCAACCAATCGTGCCAGACAAGTGCGTATTGTGCGCTCACTGATACCCGTCAGATCGCTCAATGCCTTTCGGCCTGTAATCAATTGGCCACGCTTGACCACCATTCCCCTCCATCGCTTATCCTCATAGTTAGCCTTGAATAGGAGATGTACCCATAGGGCGACCATATTCGGGTCGCTGCTCCACTCCCAATTGAGTAGGCTGGTGTATAGCTTTATCCATCTCATATCAGTATGGCTCAAGTGATAGGTTGAACTCTCTGCCCTCATCGGCTGCATACACCAGCTTGCCAGTGGATATCGCCATTTCTCGCACAAATCGCTCCTCGTCGCTGTTAGCGGATGAGAGGTGTATCAGCACGATGTTGGCAACTTCCGATAAATCCATGCGCTGCAAGAGCCTCTTGGCGGTCCCCAGCTCCATGTGCGAGAACATCAGACGCTTCCTCATCGCTACGGGCATCGCCCCGCTCTCGATGTTGCGCTCCAAGATGTCATCGGCATAGTTGGTCTCTATCATCACCTGCGTGATGTGCTCGGGCATCCTCTGGCTGATCGTCATGGTGTCGGTCACGAAAAGCAGCCGACCCATTTCGGGATGCATGATGATGTAGCCAACGCACGGCACATCGTGTTTGACCTCGAACGGCATCACCTTGAAATCTCCGAAGCGGTAGCCCCGTCCTTTCTCGATACCTCTGGCGCAGGGGTCTCCCTCTGCACCTATCGAGGCAAACACGTCATGCGGTGCGAGAATGCGGATGCCGGAAGCGAGCAGGTCAGCGACACTCTTGGCATGGTCCCCGTGGCGGTGGCTGATGATAGCCCCTTCCACGCATTTCAGACCGCCCTGGAGCGACTTTCTGATGTGCGATATAGATACACCCGCTTCCACTATCAGAGTGCCTTGACGGCTCTCCAACAGATAGCAGTTACCCTCGCTGCTGCTTCCAAGCACCCTCAGTCTCATGGCAGTAACAATTAGTAAGGTTCGTCTGTACTCTCTGGAGCCTCTACAACCTGTTCGCTGGGTTGTTCCTCGGCGGGCTGTGCTGCAACCTCCTCATACTCCACGTTGTCGACCTGCACCTGTTCCTCGGCGGCCTCGATAGCTGCGTTGCGCTCCTCGATGGTGCGGTCTGTGTCCATCTCATCCTTCTTGCCCTCGTAGAGGTAGGCATCGTTCGATGAGTTGATGAGCATCTTGCAAGCTCGGTTGATGACAGTCTTCTTGGCCATCTCTCCAGCGAAGTTCTGATGAGCGGGGCTCTTGCCCTTGGTGGCTCCCTGATTCCACGCTGCACGGATTTGAGCCATGGTCATCAGAGTAACCTGCGTCTTGCCGTTGCCGAGCTGGGTGATTGCGTAGGCTCCTACGATCTTGCTATCATCGATGTTCTCCAGTTTCTGGTCGTGCTTGACGATGGAGAAAAGCCCCGTCTTGGGGTCAATCCGATACACGAACTCGTCCCCTTGATAGATGACGTTGGCGATGGGCTCAGTGGTGATACCACCGCAACGCTTGGCGAGGGCTACCGTGCCGAAGTAGCTGCGCTGGAACTCCAGCTTGTTGCCGTACACGATGAAGTAGCCTTGGCTCTTGCTGACACTCATGCCTTGCAGTACCATGTCGAGCAGAGCGTTGGCGATACTCGCTTTCGTACATACCTCGAGGGCGGGCTTGTTGTTGCGGTCGGTGGTCTCTTGGAGGATGAGCCATGCCGACTTCATGTTATTAACTACCGAGTAGTTCTCGGGCAGCTTCAGACCGCCATCACGGGTGAAGCCTTGGATCTTCTGTAACACTTGGTCGCTGATGTTGTCGAACTTAACGACCTGCTTCTGTTCTTTCTTCTGTTCCATTTTCAGTTTGCGCTTAATGTGAATAAAAACAATGCTTTTTTGATGAGCATCTCAAAATCTTTGTCTGCTTTCATAACTCTGGCGATAGACGGGGCAAGACGCTTCTCTGAGCCGTGCATCGTTGCGTTCCCTTCCATCATCTCTTTGTCATCAGCGATGATGAGCATACATCTGTCATCGCTTTGGCAGAACTGCTCTCCCATACACTCGGAGAAAGCTGAGACCTGCTTGATGAACTGGCTTTGCAGTTCGGTTGGCTTGATTTCTTCTATTGCCATAATTAGTTCTTATTAGCCACTTGGAACAATACGGATGTTATCATTGCCTTGCTGATGACACGCTTTAGCGTGTCGTTCTCAGACAAGATTCCAGCCAAGCCCGGACCGAGCGTGTTCATGTCTCCAGCGATGCATACCGTTGACGGAACCGAACCAATCTCTGCTTCTTGGTCAATAGCGACAATCATGATAGCCCTGCGCTTGGTGTCTGTTACGTAGGTCTCGCACATGCGCTCCGCGAAGTCGTGGACTTCCTTGAGCATCTGGCTGCTCTGGGCAGCTTGTTCTTCTGAAATTTTACTCATTTTGTTTACTGATTTTAATGATTGATAAAAAGTTGGTTATTCGATGTCGAGTGTGTCGCAGTCGGCATCCACGATGAGGCTGATAACCTGCGCATCGGTGCTGATAATTCGGGTGACACTCTCTCTGTTGTCGATGAAGATGGGGGCGCACATATCGCACACCCGACAGATTGCGTTGATGATGTCGAGGCCGGCATTGATTTTGGCGGCACTATTCAGATCAGAATAGGGCACTCCGTCAATGGTGCACTCGCATGTCTCGGTAAGGTCGCCATTGTTGAGGCGGTTGTACATCTTGAACTTGACATAGCGGAACATGGAATTGATTTTCGATTCCAGCAGATCGATGCGGGCCTTGTTGAAGTTGAAGATGAGAAGCTCAAGCTGGTTGTCCTCCTCAAGCTCTCTGCGGTTCGTTGTGAGCGCATCTTCCAACTCTGACACACGTCTCTCTATCTGCTCGATATGTCCACGCTTGTGGAGCCTTGAAATGAGTTGCATGATATCCTCGTTGATGGCTCGCTTGCGGTTGGTCAGCTCTGAGGTGTCTGCTGGCTTGTAGTCCTGCTCCAGCATCTGTTTCAGCTCTGCGATGCGCCTCTCGATGTCGAGCGATTCGGCATCATCTGCAAGCTGGGTGTCGATATTGGGCATCTTGGGCGCAACCAGCCCACTCATGTCCTTGTAGGTGATGCTGGCTATGGTCTGTTCGCATTCTGCGATGATGGCTTCCTGCCTTGCGATATCTGCATCAAGTTCCTCGATGTCTTTCTTGATAGCGAGGCCCCTCTGCTTGTTGCGCTCAAGGGCAGCGTTGCGGTGTTCCATAAAAGCCCTCTCAAGCTCGTCCCGCTTGTCGCCCTCATAGGGTCGGTGGCAGGTCGGGCATACTGCGTTGGCTTCATCGAATTGCGATGCCATGAGCCTGCGGTACTCGTCCAGCAGATTCTCTCGCTCTCGCATCTTATCCTCTTTGCATATCTCAGCGTGCTTCTTGCTGTTATTGGCCTTGCGGATGAGGTTGTTCTGCTGGACTTTCAGAGCATCCTGCTCATCGTTGTAGGCATCAATCTCGTTGTACTTGGCTGAGAATTCAGATAAAGCCTTGCGATAATCGGCGGTCAACTCTTGCCTCAAAGCGAGCTGCCTCTCATCGTGCTTGCGCTGAAGATCTGCGATGCCGATGGCCATATTGTGCCGCTCGTTGGCTGCGACCTGATAGGCTCGGCTGATGTCAGCTATCTGCGCATCGATGTCATCAATCTGCTTGTTATTGAAAGCTAGAGCCGTTTCCAGCGCATCCCAGTCCTCGGGCGATATGCCCGATAGCTCACGCTTTTTCTCGTCAAGACGGGGCTCCAAATCAGCGATATTCGATTTGACACGCTTCTTGTGGTAGGCAACCTCTCGCTCAAACTCGGCAAGGGTCTTGCCGCTCAGTCTGTCGAGCAGGGTCTGGAACTGCTTCGGGTCGGTGGCGGCAACCTCCTCGATGGTCAAGTCACCGACCATGGCAAGTAGTGCACCACGCTGATAGTCCCGGCTCTGCGATGTGAAATAGAACGGGTTGGTCAGCTCCTTGAAACGGCTCTCGTCACAGATGGCATCGATTTTCTCCTTGTACTCCTTTTCGGTGCAGGGGACATCGTTGTAGTATCGCTCTCCCTCATTGTGGGAAAACTCCTTCTCGCTGCTCCCCCTGCGGTTTGTCCAGACCTCGGTCCAGCACCTGCGTAGGCGGATCGTCTCCCCATCTACATCGAGCGTTGCGCTCACCTCATGCGGCAGCTGGGGGATGGGCTCGCCACGCTCATCAAGCGTCTTGAGGTTAAACTTGGTGCGGTCCTTGGAATCCTTGCCGAAAAGCAGCCAAGTGAAAGCATCGAAAATGGTTGTCTTGCCAGTGCCGTTGGCACCTCTGATTTTTGTCTCAAGTCCATTGAACGTGATATCGAGGCTACGGATGCCCTTGAAGTTCACGATGGACATTTGCTGAATGATAATACTCTTCATTGCGTTTATTGATTAGGTTGGTTATTAAGATGCTCGTTGAACATATCGGAGAACATGGTCTGTTCCATGTAGACGATAGGGCTGGTGATACCCATGCGCTCCTTGAATTGCTGGGAGCAACCGACAAGCCGTCCAGTGCGGTACGGGTTCTGTCCGCTCTCTCCGTCTCGGACTTCGATAATCATGACACCGCCTTGGTCGATGACACCTTGGCATTGGTCACATAATCCCATGTAGACATCACGGGGAGCTTCAACGTCCCCCTTGAGTTGTCCGAAAAGTGCCAGACCAATCTCCTTGCCGCAGCACTCGCAGTGCGTGACTGAGGGATTGACCCCGTGCTTCTTGCTGATTCTAATTCCTTTACTCATTTTGCGTTTTAGTTAGTGGTGATACATAAAAGTTCTGCTTTACTCTCGATTTCATCGATGCTGGCGGAGCGGTTACGCAGCAGCCAAGCCTCGATTTCCTCTCTCTTGAAATAAATCTTCCCACGAAGGGGCTTGTAAAAGGGTATCTGCTTCTCGCTGGTCATTCGGTACACGTTCTTCCGTGTGGTCCCCAGCAGCAGACACAGATCGTCGACATTGAGAACATTCTTTGCTCCCAAGAGGACAAGTCGCTTGAGCTCGTCCAACTGCTTGCTGATGTTCTCGGTGTCCATCATTTTCTCTTATCCGCATTCAAAAATTTCCCGCCCTTGCAAGTAACGGCTGCAAGCACCAAACAGAGGAAGGCTACGAAGCCATGGAACGTTGAGCTGAACTCCAGCGCACAGAGGACACAATAGGCACCCAGCACCAATGAACAGATGCTGATGGTGAGGCGATGCTCTTTACTCATCGTGGGCCTCCTTTCTTTCTTCGGTGGGGAACAACTCTTCTGCCGGCACTTTGAGCACCTTGGCAATAACAGATTGGGTCAGCGCATCGGGACGCTGTCTACCCGAGAGCCAGTTCTTCACGGTCTGCTCGCTCTTTTTGGTAGCATCAGCTATCCTGCGGATGAACTTGGTCCGCTCGGTCGGTGCAGCCTCTCGCTTCGGGATTTGCTCATAAATTTCAGATAATGTCGCCATTTTGCTAAAATTTTTGTGAAACATTATTGTTAATTAAAAACTCTGTACTATCTTTGTGGCGCAACATTCAATGGTGCGTGTCGCAATACATCGTGATATCGTCACCACATCGTAGCACAAAGATATAGCAAATCTTTGGTTCATCGAAGCATTACACAGACAATTTATAATTTTTTAACAATTATGTCAGAGCAAAAGCAAGGAGTAAGAGAGAGACTGATAGAGTTTCTCGCATACAAGAGGATTAGTAAGAGCGAGTTTGCGGATGCTATCGGTGTCTCCAACTCGTATGTGATGAACATCCGCAACGGCATCACCGCAGGGAAACTTGCGAAGATCAAAGAGGTGTACCCGGAGCTGAATATCGATTGGCTGATAACTGGTGCTGGAGAGATGCTAAACGGAGCGATTACGCAAAGCGTGGAGGGCTCCAATAACACCGCCTATGCTGGCCACAACATGAAGGTTGAAAGTGCTCCAGATGCGCTCCAAATGGCAATAAGCGAGATAGCGGAGCAGCGCAAGGTTACTCAGAAAGCGCAGGAGCAGGTGGACCGCCTCCTCAACATCGTTGAGAAGATGAATGGTCTACAATAAACAAATCGCCCCACGTTTCCCAACGTAGGGCGACTGCATCTGTTTTCTAACAATAATGTTGTCATGAGTTTAAGCGTTGCAAAGATAACGCTTTATTCTTGTCTGAGCAAATTGCAGAAATTGCAAAAGTCGCATTAAAAACGAACCCGTGACGATCTGCCACGGGTTCTGATGGTTGTTCGGAAATCCCGACAACCAGTTGTTAAGTAATTCTTAACAAGTTGTCAAAGAGCCTTTGACAACTGACTTCGTATCAGCTTGCTATCAGCCTCTTACAAAATTGGCACCTCAATGCTCGGTATCTTCGACACCGCCTCCTGCTTGTTCTTGTCGAGTATCTTGGCATATATCTGCGTGGTCTTGATGTCCCGATGGCCGAGCAGCTTGCTTACCGTGAAAAGATCGGCACCCAAGTCGAGCATCATCGTGGCGAACGTGTGCCGCCCGCAATGGAACGTGATATGCTTCTTTATACCTGCCGCCTCGGTCCAGCCCTTTAGGGCCTCCTCAATCAACGGAAAGGATGGCATATAGGGGAACACCTTTGCATCGTCTCCAGCTCGCTCTCCAAGCAGCTTCACGGCCTCGGGAGATATGTCGAGATACTCAAGGCCGCCCGTCTTTTTCTGAGTGAAGATGATGCGGGTAAATGTGCCCTGCTGGTGTATCTCTCCCCACGTCATCTTCTCGATGTCGCTCTTGCGCAGACCCGTCAAGCAGGAGAACAGAAAAGCCCGCTTGATTTCGGGATATCGGCATGGTGTCGCAGCAAGTAGCCGCACCTCGTCCAGCGTGAGGTACATCCTTGTCCCTTCGCATCCCTTTATTCCGTCGACATGGACTATCGGGTTGTCTGATATCAGTCCATCGGCAAACGCTTTATTGATGCAAGCTCGCAACTTGCGGAAATAGGTCTGTGCGGTGTTCGGTGATAGGAGTTGTCCCGCATAGCTGGTTGCCTTGGTCATCAGATACTCCTTGTAACCCTCTATCCACTTCACATCTATGCTTTTGAGCAGGATGGCATTGTTCGGCTCGTATCTCTCCATGTGCTTGAGGTTGGAGTGCCACTCTCCGCAGGTCTCCATCTTTTTCCCGGCTACCGCCTTGTAGTAGTCGAAAAATCTGATCTTCGAAGATATCCGCTTGTCGAATGAGAAACGGCCGTTCTGAAACTCCACCAGCCTCTTGGCTCTCACCGCCTCGGCCAGCAGCATCGTCTCCTTGTTCTTCGCCCGCACCTCTTTGCTGGTGCCCGGCATCAGATATAGCTTGAGATATTCATAGGTCCTCTGCCCCTCGTTGTAGATGTCGAGATAGAGCGAGAATGACCCGTCTTTCAGCTTGCGCTTCCGCAAGCGGATTGGCTCTTTAGATTTGCCCATATTTGTTGCTTTTGTTGCTTAAACTCTTTCAAGCAACAAAGGAACAACAAATTTTCGGGATATGGAGTAAGATGGAATGAAAAAATGATGATGCCCACCTTTTCGGCATCATCATTTTGGCTTACTTCGATTTATTCTAATTCTCACCATTAGTTTTTGAGCCGTAAAGTTAGCAAAAATTTCGCCAACAAGCCCCATTCTCGCCAATTCTTTTGCTTTTTTTATCATTTTGGCATCCCAATATCTCCGTTATATCCGTTATAAAACAAGCCGTCCCCGCCGAT
>JAEEGL015086097.1_pt1 | contig 48354 bp, 37 predicted proteins | sample 9134231 | NCBI WGS metagenome assembly JAEEGL01 (sample SAMN16246548, study PRJNA631951) | gut metagenome | biome: gut microbiome; feature: rumen; material: fiber-attached | host: Bos | place: Iran: Karaj | collected 2018-10 | reverse complement strand
ATACGAAAGCCCGGAGAACGTAGTTGAACAGCAACCGACATTACAAGCAAGCGGCTCCTCTTCACCCCCAGCAGCGAGCTATGAAATTGAAAATGCATCATTTTCGCGCGTTTGATTTGCTAAGATAATGCAAACCTTGCCATGCCCGGGAGGAGGTGGAATATATCAAGGAAAAAAGTGCGATATACATTGCACGAAAGTATGGAGATAGAACGAAATATTTCAGCGGGCAACTTTTTTTGCTCGTGGGTATTTCGTCTCAACCGTCGGCAGAAATGAAGAAGCTATACGAAAATATATACAGAATCAGGAAGCCGAAGGCGTGAAGATGGGCCAGAATCTGGGCTTGTTCTCAGAACTGTAGAGAGAATCTTGCGCGGAACATCAAGACATTCAGGACAATCCAGCATATTTCCCAGGCGGAGCTTGCCGAGCGGGCGGACATTTCCATACCTTTTTTATCGCAGATTGAATGTGCCAACAAGTTTCCCTCACCTGCCATTCTCGCAAAACTTTCCGACGCGCTTGAGGTCTCCGTCTCCGATCTTTCTAAAAGCAAGGAAGCCGCCAGATCCACAAATTTTGATTTCACAATCAATGCCATAAAATCCATCCTGACAGCTCAAACAAAATCCTTCGAAACATTCTGCGAGAACTATTTTGAAAAAAAATTTGAATTGGATTCATAATTCCTCCTCCCCCTAGAACATCCCCCCGAATCCGTTTTATACTGTTTTTATGGAAAAGATTTTTTTGGACTCCAGGGTCTTGGACAAAATGTGCCGGGAAAAATTTCATCTCAGCGAGGACTGCATGATGGAAAATGCGGCGGCGGGACTGGAAGATGCGGTCATGGAAGCACTTGCAGGGAGAAGTTCGGCCCGTGTCTTGATTTTGTGCGGAAGCGGAAACAACGGTGCGGACGGATATGCCCTTGCGCGAAAACTCGTATCTTCCAAAATCGCCGTGTCGGTCGCAATCTGTGGAGAGCCCAAATCCGAGCTTTGCAAGATTCAAAAATCCAGGGCAGAAAACACACCGGTGGAATTTCTCACGCTCGAAAAATTGCTCAATTATGAAGAAAATCCGCAGGCCTTCGACCTGGTTGTGGACTGCATTTTCGGAAGCGGATTTCACGGCTCTCTCCCGGATGACATTTCCAAGCTGATTGAAAAAATCAACTCGCTTGAGGCATTCCGAATTTCCTGCGACATCCCTTCAGGTCTGGACATGCTCGGTAATTTTTCGGGAACGGTCTTTCACGCGAACCTCACTGTGACAATGGGAGCCCTGAAACTTGCGCTCGTCAGTGATTGCGCGAAAGATTGCACCGGTGAAATCCAGCTTGTGAATCTTGGCGTTCAAAGGGAACTTTTTGAAAGCTGCGTCCCGGACGATGAGAACAAAGACAAGTTTTTTCTTCTTACCGAAAGCGACATGCGTTTTCCATTCAGAAACAAGCAGAACGTGAACAAGGGAAGTTTCGGTCACGCGGTTTTTGTCGGCGGCGAGAAAATCGGGGCGGGGGTCATCGCTTCCTCGGCTGCCCTGAGGCTCGGTGCGGGACTTGTGAGTCTTGTTGATTTTAAAAATCAAAACCGATGCGGAGACAAAATCACCTTGGGCGAAAACGGTGAGTGGAAAGAGGACGGAATTATTCCTTATGAAATCATGTGCACGAAAGAGATGCCGGAAAACACAAAGTCTGTCGCTCTTGGCATGGGACTCGGAAGGGACGCGGAGATTTCATCCTACGAAAAATGGATGGAAACTCACCCGGCGATTCCAACTGTCTTTGATGCGGACATTTTTTACAACAAGTCATTCGAAAAGATTTTAAAAAAACGAAGCGATGAAAAATCTGCGACAGTCCTGACACCGCACCCGAAAGAATTTTCCGTGCTTCTTGAAAACTGTGGTCTTGGAAAATATTCCGTCGCGGAAATCCTTCGGGACAAAATCAGCCTCGTGGAAAAATTCTGCGCCTCATTTCCGAACGTCATCCTTCTTTTAAAGGGAGCCACCGTTTTGATTGCTCAAAAAAAATCCGGAGAAAAAACGCAGATGTTTTTCAATCCGCATGGAACAAACGCACTCTCAAAGGCGGGAAGCGGCGATGTCCTTGACGGTCTGATAGCATCTCTTTTGGCACAGGGCTACGAGACTCTGGACGCGGTAAAATCAGCATCCCTCATCCACGCGTTCGCATCCCAAAGAATCACCCCGGATTTTTCCATGACACCATTTTCGCTTATGCGCGCCATACAGGCCATTTCTTTTTTATAATTGATTAACCACAAAAGTCATTCCCGTGCCCCGACGCGGGAATCTCTAGCAAAAGTGATTGCCGGGTCGAGCCCGACAATGACAATGGCTTATAAAACTCGAAATTGAGTCTACAAATTAATCAACTATAAAATATTGTTTTATTACAGATTTTTTATCAGGATTTGTATAACAAAATTAAGGAAAAACGGTTATAATATATGTATGAAACGGAAGAGATTGTTTTTTGGCTTGTTGATAGGCTTGGCATTCGGAATTTCACGGGCTTTCGCGGCGGAGAGTTTGGAAAAATTGCTCTCGGGATATCTTGCGAATGACATGCAGCTTCGTGAGCTTTCCATTGAAATGAAAAGGACGCTTTTGGAAAATGAAATCAGCGGAATTCAAAACGGATTCAGCTTTAAAATTTCCACGGGCACAATCACCTTTGTTCCGGGAAGCGACGCTTATGTAAAATTCACGCCGTCCCTTTCTCTTGCACTTCCAGAGACACGAAACCTCAACATCTCGCTTTCTTCATCCATACTTTTTGACTCCCTTGATTCCACCGACACTTTTTCAAACACGTCTCTGAAAGCTTCCATAGACATAATCTCAAACAGCGCGAAGGAAAGGGAGATTGAGAAAATCAAGACGCAGAGAAAAATCCTTGAGGCGAAGAGAAATCTCCAGAACGGATTTTTAAATGCCGAGACTGAGTTTTACAAAACGCTCCAGAGCCTTTATCAGATGCAGGCAAAAATCGTGACGCTCGAAAAAAATCTCTACGACGACAAGCTCACCTTGGAACAGCTTACCGCACAGGGATACCGCTCCAATTCCACGAAGTACCGGACTGCGAGCATGAACGTAAAATCCGACGAGAACGACATCAAAATCCAGACGAGGGAACTGAACCGAGAGACTCATATCTTCGCGGCTAAATGCGGAGTGGAAACTGATTTTGAAAATCCATCTGACTTTCTTCCCGCCGACATTCCCGAAGTCACTCCTGTAAGCATCCGTGATTTTTCAAGCGACAATTATGTTAAGACCGAAAGCGCGAAATGGACGCAATACATTAACAGTCTTGAGCGTGAGGCTGACAGCGCAATCACCTTGAAGGGAAACGCCGGATTCACTTTCAACAACGAAAGGACGGACTCGCACACCGTGGATTTGGGATCCGACTTTACTTGGAACAACACGGGACTTACCGTGAGCGCGGGTGCAAATCTTCCGGTCGGATCAGACTCATTCACTCCGGTTTTTACGCTTGGCATTTCCGTGGACCCGAACGCTTTCCGCACGGTGGATTTGAACAATCAGATTCGGGATTTGGAAATTGAAAAGGAAAACAACGACATCACAAACGCACAGACGGCATTCCGAACGGCGGTGGTCGCGCAAAGGACGGAGCTTTCAAACTTGCAATGGGAAAAATCAACTTACGCGGAGTCGCTCGACATGTACACAACGCTTGAGGCTGACATGGCAAAATATTACAAGCAGGGTTACGTCACACAAAGCGAGTACAAGAGCAGCCAGGTGAACAAGGAAAACTACAGAATCAAATGCATCATCAACAGGATTGATTTTCTGATTTACAACAACAGCACGAAGGCGCTTTTTGTCCGGGACGACGAATTCATTTCGGATGAAAAAATTGGGGAGGCACAGGATGCGAAAGAATAAGAAGAGACAGATGGAAAACAAGACGCAAAAAATTGATGAGGCAATCCAGCTCCCGGACTCTTTGCCCAGAGCAAAAAAGATGCCCGTCCTCCTGAAAATATTTTTGGTCCTACTGATTTTGGGAGCCATCACTTTCGGAGTTCTGATTGGCCTTAGGAAATATCTTTCGTCGAAGAAAACAAACAACACGACTTATACGGTTACGAAGGAAGTCTATGAGAACGTGATTGAGGTCTCCGGGGTTGTCTCCTCGGCACAGTCGCAAACCTTGCAGGCTCTCTCCGACGGAACTGTCGTTGGCGTTTACGTGAAGCAGGGCGATGTCGTAAAAAAGGGAGATTTGATTATCCAGCTTGATGACTCAACCGAGCTCTACAATCTTGCCAAGCATGATTATGAGACTGAGACCGTAAGGATAACGGGATCGTGGAGGGAATATCAGCTTAAACTAACACAGAGAAACTCGCTGGTCCAAAAAATCGCCGAGCGGAAAGTCACCGCAACCTTTGACGGAATCATCGCGGACATCAGTGCGGCCGTGGGTGACTCCCTTGCTGCGAAGGATAACGTCGGAACCCTCGTGGACAACTCATATCTTACTGCGGAAGTTGAGGTCGCTGAGACTGACATCGGTAAGCTTGAGGTGGGTCAGGAAGTTGATTTTAAATTCGCTGCGAGTAAGGAAAACGTAAAGGGATATGTCGTGGGATGGCCTGCGCTTGGAACCGTCACGAACAGGGGAGCTACGGTCGTAAAAGTGAAGCTCAGGATCGACGAATACCCCGAGGATATCTTACCCAACTTTTCTTTCTCGGGCAAAATCAAAATCGCACCCGACGAGGAATATCTGATTGTCTCGCGTTATGCCGTGGGAAGAGAAAACGGACAGGCTTACGTGGAGCTCGCATCGAGCGGACAAAAAATCAACGTGAAAGTGCAGCCCTACGACAAGGACTATGTGAAAATCACCGAGGGACTTTCTGGCGGAGAGATTTTAAAACAACTCACGGATCCAAGCACGTCGGGAATGCAGAGACGGAACAACGGCGGAAACAGGCAGAGTGGCGGAATGCCGGCAGGTGGATTTGGAGCTCCACCTGGAATGGGAAGATAAGCATGGGAGAGTGATTATGAGCGACTCTGTAATTACTTTGGAGGACGTGAAGCGCGTTTACTCCGTGGGTGAAACTCAGGTCTACGCATTGCGGGGTGTTTCCTTCAATATCTGTCAGGGAGAATTCGTCACGATAATGGGTCCCTCAGGCTCAGGAAAATCCACGTGCATGAACATGATCGGATGCCTTGACCGACCTTCTTCCGGGATTGTAAAAATCAACCAGAAAGAGACCGCGAAGATGAACGAGAAGGAGCTTGCCGTGCTGAGGAACCAGACCGTGGGATTCGTATTCCAGCAGTATTTTCTTCTTCCCTCGATGACGGTTTTGGAAAACGTGATGCTTCCGCTCCGATATGCGAATGTTGAAAAAAAATACCGGCGTGCATTTGCCGAGGAAGCGCTTTCGAAAGTCGGACTTGAGGACAGGATGTTTCATCATCCCTACGAGCTTTCGGGAGGACAGAAGCAGAGGGTCGCGATTGCACGAGCCACAGTGACCAAGCCGAAAATCATTTTGGCCGATGAGCCGACTGGAGCCTTGGACAGCAAGACAAGCCGCAACGTGATGAATCTGTTTTGGGAAATCAACGCTAGCGGAACCACGGTCGTAATCGTCACCCACGATCCAAGGGTCGGAGCAAGCTCAAAACGCTGCATTAAGATTTTCGACGGACTGATTCAGGAAGACATAGAGCAGGAGCCTGTGGACTTCTCAAACCAAAACGGAGGCTCATGATGTGGGAAGATTTTGTCAACGCGCTCCAGAATTTCAGACGCAACAAGATGAGGACCTTTCTCTCCCTGCTCGGAATCATCATCGGAGTGGCATCGGTAATCGTCATTATGAGCATGGGGCAGAGCTCAACGCAGCAGATTCAGGACACATTCGGCTCATCGGGCCTGGACATGGTGAACATCAGCTCAGGATTTTCGCGGAGGAAAAGGGAGGCTGTGTCCCTTGTTTTCAATGACTCCTTCCGTGAGAATATGTTCGGTCAGATCCGCGGAATAAAAAAAATCTGGTACAAGAATTCCGTGAACGGGACCATCTCTTACGGCGACACATCCGCAAGCACATCCTGCACCGCAGTTGAGACGGACTATCTTCAGGCATACGGACTTTCGTTGGACAGCGGCGAATATTTTTCCGTCACCGACAATGTGATGGGAAATCAGAGAATCATTTTGGGAAGTACCCTAGCCTCCACTCTTTTCCCGAACGGAAATGCGGTGGGCAATAATGTCGCCCTTGTGATTGATTCGGTCACATTCAATTTTTCGGTCATCGGTGTCTTGAAGGAGCAGTCATCCGGCATGGAGAACACCACAACAGGATGCTACATCACGCGGGGATTTTATGCGAAAAAGATTTCACCGAATCCCACGGCGGCGACAATAATGGTGCAGGCAGTGTCGAACGAAAGGACCACGGAGCTTGTCACGACACTCGCAAACTATTGCACGGAAATCTCAGGCACGGAAGGCTCGGTCAACGTAAGCTCCATGCAGACAATGATTGACCAGATGAGCGAGGTAACGAACAGTCTTTCCGTAATGCTTGCTGCGATCGCGGCCATATCGCTTTTGGTCGGCGGCATAGGAATTATGAACATAATGATTGTGACGGTGACAGAACGCAAGCAGGAAATCGGAATCAGGAAGGCGCTGGGTGCAAGTCCCTCGACAATCAGGCAGCAGTTTTTGATTGAGTCGGCAAGCATCACGATCATCGGAGGAGTCGCGGGAATCCTGCTAGGAATCGGAATCAGCATAGCGGTGGAATACGTGCGCTCGCTTTCCTACATCATCAGCTGGGACGCTTGCATTATCTCCTTCGTCTTTTCTGTCTTCGTCGGAATCTTCTTCGGTTTCAGTCCGGCATCCAGGGCAGCAAAATTGGATCCGGTCATCGCACTTTCCGGGGAGTAGAAAGAAAAGATTTTTTTCTGTATAATGCAGCTATGAGTTTTACGGTAAAAATCATTTTGGGAATTGTCTTTATTGTCATGGGTCTCGCATTCTGTGGTGTCGCAATGTATCTGGGCCGTCCCGAGTCCGTGAAAAAAGCGTCCATCTACAAACCAAGCAGCGTGATTTTTTATTCCATCGGCGCGCTCACTTTTGCGGTCGGACTTGTCATCCTGATTTTCGCACGAGAGATCTCAAAATCAGGAATCCAGCTCTGCGCCTTGATTTATCTGGCACTTCTCACCGTGATATTCTCCGTCTTCACTCACATGATAAAGGGCATCGACAAAAAATGAAAGAGAACTTCCACAAGGTAAAGGCAAGCACAGAGTTCAAGAGACAGCACAAGGCAGATTACGGCAAAGAAAAAATTGACATTTTATATGAGGATGAATTTCTCGTGGTGATTCATAAGCCGTCCGGGATGCTCTCGGTTCCATACCCCGGAAGCAAGGCGAGAACCGCACAGGAAGTCCTTGAGAAAATCTACAGGAGCCGCGGCGAGCTCTCTGCGAATCACAAGCCCCTGGTAGTGCACCGTTTGGACAGGGACACATCCGGCGTGATGATGTTCGCATTGAATGAAAGCGTGCAGAAAAAAATCATGGCGACATGGCATGAGATGGTCACGGAAAGAATCTACCATGCGGTCGCGGAAAATCCGAGGGACAAAAAGAAATATCTTCCCGAGTCAGGCCTGATTGACGCACCCCTTGCAAAAAACGCATACAACGTAGGCTATGTGCCCGTCGGTGAAAATAAAAATGTGGACACGGTGGACGCAAGGACAAACTACAAGATTCTTTTTCAGGGACCTACGCACACACTCTTTGAACTTTCTCTGGACACCGGCAAAAAAAATCAGATAAGGGCGCATCTCTCATACAAGGGATATCCGCTTGCAGGGGACGAAAACTACCGCGCAAAGACCGATCCCTTTTTCCGTCTGGCACTCCACGCAAGGACACTCGCGTTCGATCATCCTGTGACCGGCAAAAAAATGCGCTTTGAAATTCCCGAGCCCGAGGACTGGATTCGGTACGTGCAGGAGGGAGACAAAAATCCGCGCACTCCGGTATGGAATCAGAAGAGGAGCAGGCCCCAGCCGAAAGAAAGCGAGCCGGTTCAAAAAAGACTCAGCGGAAAAAAAGCGAGCCAGATGGATTTCATTGCGCGCGGAAAAGCAAGGGACAGCGGCCGGTTTTAAAATTTCAAGCTGAACTTCGCCTTCACCTTAAAATCATCCTGCTTGGGATGATACTGAGCCTGAAGCCCCAATCCTATGTTCCAGTCAGTCATAACGCCGAAAACAGGTGCGAGCATTGCCTCCGCCGTCAGATAGAAATAATGGTCATAATCAGCGTTGTTAAAATCAGTGTAGTAATTCCACAGTTTTTTCGCGTCCAAACCAGGAAGCTCCAGAGGATTGTAAATCAAACTTCCATGATAGCCGAACCAAAGCCCCATGCGCTTTAAGTGAATGTTCACCGCCGGAATTCCAAACTGCGACTCATATCCAATCAGCAGAAGCTCGGCATTCAGCTCATTTGTCGTACCTCCGAACGCATACAGATTGAATGACAGATTTGCGGGTAGGGTTACAATCCAAGTCTCATAATCAGGAAGAGGAATGAGCCTGGGGATTTTCAATCCGGCAGAGACCAAGACACGGCGGACGGCATTCGAGCTCAACTCATTCAGCTTACCGTCTCCGGGCAAACGGGAAAAATCCCAGATGAATGAGCCGTTGAATTCAACGCCCTTCTGCTGATAGGGACTGAATCCCACCTGACGGAAAGTATTGTAGTTGATTCCGAACTGAACGAATGTGTCGCGGAAAGTCTCCTCAAGTTTCGGCCAGTCTTTCAGAGCAACATCCTCACCGGACAGTTTGTTCGTGTATTCGGTCGTGAACTGATGAAAAAGCGCCGCGGAAAAAGTCAGCTTGTTTTTTGACATTCCAACTCCGGGACTCCATTTTCCCTCGGCAAGGAAGTTCAAATCATACGCGCCGTCAACCGTAAACTCAAAGCTTGAGCCCAACTTGATTTCAATCGGCAGAAATGTAAGCGTGAAAACTCCGGTCAGACAAAACTCGTCCGTGTAATCAAGCGTCGGACTTTTGTAGTCCCAGTAGCCGGCTGAAAACGAAAGCACGCCTGAAAAAATATTGAACGGATCCGCGCCGGTTATAAATGAAAGTCCGAGTCCGGGATAAATCGAATATCCGTCGATCCCCAGATTCGCGACCGGAAAGAACGGAAGCCAGCTGCCATGAATTATATATTTGAAAATATTGAAATCGCGTACCTCATACTCACCGAGCCTCAGTCTCGTCTTGCCTTTTTCATCACTGTATTTTGTAAAGGACAAGCTCTCGTGCTCAGTCTCTTTCTGGAAATTTGGAACCTCGCCGTACTCTCTCTCCTCGAATTTCAGCTCTGAGGAATCAACCATGACAAGAGAGTCCTCGAAGGATTTGTGCGCCACATAGATTATTTTATCGCCGTCAATAGAAGCAACATTTACACCGCCAGAGAAATCCACGGTCTGCAAAAAAAGTTTCTCCGGCAGAAGATTTTCGTCCAGCGTAAAAAATCCCGTGCGTGAAAAAGAATTCTCCTCAGGACAGACGTAAGTCAAAAAAAGTTTTCCGTCAATCAGCGAAAGCTCAGAGACCGGATACGGAAGACTGTAAGTGTGCTCCTCACCGCTTTCAAGATTCAGATGCACCAAAAAATATTTGTCCAGACTCTTTATCAAAAACACAAGCCTGTCAGGCCCGGCAGGACACAGTGAATATGCAGTCTCGCTCCTTTGAAATGTGCAGAGAGTAGTGCCGGATCCAGGATCGCTCATGTCGGAATAAGCCCTGAGCAAAAGTGACTGGCTCTGATTTTCCAATCCCACGACAAGATTTTCTCCTGTTGATTTTTTTACCATCACCGAATTGAAAGCAGGAATTTTTTTGCTCACGAATTTTTTTGTGCCCGTGTCATAAATCCATGTGCGCGCATTTTTCATTCCCTCAAAAAGTCCGTTGGTGAAAAGGGAAAGCACAAGGAAATTGCCGTCCTCGGAGACTGAGAGATTTGTTATGTCACTCGCCGACATGACTTTCCGTGATTTTTTTGACCCGAGCTGGAAGGTCCTAATTTCCATCGCATTCTCATCAAACCAATAGATGCATTTTCCGCCGCTTACAAGATTGCTGTAAAGAAAACTCTGGGCTTCGGTCAGCGCGTTCTGAGTGAGCATATCCCGCCTTAAAAATTCCTCGTAGGTTCCGTTCACCGGCACAGATTTTTTGAAATCCTCCCAGGCCTGAGAAATGGAGATGTCATAGACCTTGTAAAAGATACCGGTAGTAAAATAGAAGAAATGGAGCGAGCCACATTCTTTCCAATACTCGTAAAATTTTTCCATGCCGTAAGTCTGCTGCAGATAGGCCGTAAAAGCACTGCACGCGGTATGACTCAGCTTGTCCTCAGGATAGACATCCCTCGCTCCGGCGACCTCAATCCATGACGGAAAACGATTGTCCAATTTTGCCTGGGACAAAATCTGAATGGCGAATCTGTCGGGAAGGACGAAATCAGAACCGGATGACATAAGCTCCGCCGCTCCGTCAACGAAACCAGATGGGATGTTCAAAAGTGCAACCGGCTGCAAAAGGTCTCCCAGAAATGAGAAAAAAGTCCACACGCGATCCTTCACGGAACAAGCGACCGCCTTGTAAACTTCCCGGGCAAAGGAATCAAGAAGCTCATCATTCAGATAGTAGTCACTCATTTCTCCCCGCTTTTCAAAAATCAAAATGCGGTTGTAGGGCGAAGGAGAATAGCTGACGGAAAAACTGTCCGAATCCGGGGATATGACCACAGGCATGTGAAGATGCTTTGACGGCTGGAATTTTGAGAAAGCCTCGTCATAAATTCGCTCGCAGTTGTCCGCAATCAGTTTGGATGCCTCAATGCTTTCCTCGCAAAACATGATTTCAAAATGCTCAGTGCGAATTACGCGCAACATACGGGGCTTCTTAAAAACCCCCGCAAAAGATGGGAGCGCGACGGCAAAGAGAAAAATTAAAGCGAGCGAAAATTTATTTTTCATAGAAAACCTGAATCACAAATATCGCTTTCACTATAAAGGATTTTTTCATTGAATTCAAGTTGTACAAGAGTCTTTATTAGTCAAGCGACGATTGATTTTTTTCTCCACAACTGTCAACTTTCCTCATGTTTCTTCTCCTATTTTATGCATCTGTCGTACAAGGTGACGCATTGAATCCCTTGCGTTTGTGTCATACTGCCAATTTTCATCGAAACAACTTATAGCATTTTTATTTCCTGTTTCTCCAATTACAAGTGAATAAAATTTTGTTTTTTCATCTTGTCTTTTACGAATTTCTGAAATGAGATTTTCATCATAATCTGGATAAATGAAATCAGAAATAACTAAAATATCTGCATTTTTGTAATTCTCTCTCTCTAATACTTTTAACGCATATTCAAGTCCTGTATCATCATTTCCACCATAGAAACTCATTCGCAAAAAATCCACCAAGTTGTGCAATGCATTCGATTTTGAAAATGAACCTAAATCCACTTCCTTAAATCCTGTTGAAAATGAAATCAAAAAGCATTTTCTTTCTTCCTCAAGACATTTTTTCGCAAGTGCAAAGGTGATTGTTTTTGCAACGCACTCAGGTGTCCCATGCATTGAACCGCTTGTGTCCACACAGATTATGACTGGACCTTTCTGCTCGGTTTCTTTTTTGGCAACCTCAATTTCTTCTGTTGTTGTTTCGGTGCGGTAAGATTTTTGTCTGTTTATGTAGGCATACGAAAGTAATTTTTTCTCCGCAAACTTTTGTGAAAAATACAATTTCGTTGCAGGATTTTTGCTCATGGCAAGTTCTGTCGGCAATGCGGATGAAATCTCTCCGCTCAAACGGAGTCCCGAAATCTGACCACGGTATGCGGGCTTTGGATGATACTCAGTTTTGATTTCTGTTTTTTCACGCAGCTCTTTTTCAAAGATTTCTTTTTCGGCTTCTTGTCTTCCGATTAAATCAGCAAGCTCTTTTAGTGACTCATCGTTTTCAAGCAAATCGGCAAAATCTTTCAGAATCTCGAATCCGTAATCATCAAAACTGCCTGCCGATAAATCCCAAAGGCGGCCAAATTTCTTTATGAACGGATTCAGAAGCTCTTCCAATTTCTTAAACTGCTCGATTTTTTTGTACAGTTCCGCAAGATATGCACGCCGCTTTTTGTCGATTTGTTCAAGCTGCCATGCCGTGTAGCGCTCGGTCAGAGATTTCTGCAAATCAGATTTTAGATTTCGGGAAAGAATTTCAAATTCGTGGTTTCGACTCTGCTTAATTACCGAGGCTTTTTTTGTGTCATTCTGAGTTTGTTTCAGAATCTCGTTGTATTGTTTCCGATAAAAATCAAAATTGCAAAAATTGTCCTTGCCGCTTTTTGTTTTGAGAAGCTCCGTTTTTTGTTCCGCAAGATTTTTCAACAAATCTTCATCTGAAAGGGCTGATATTTTTTGAACGAAAAGATTTTCATCGTAAAACGGATTTTCAGGATTTGTGATTTCAGTTTCATCATAGGCACTTGTGAGAGTTTCCAATATTTCGACTTGAATCTGCTCGCTTATCTCTGAGTGTTCCTTTGCAAAATCAAGTAAATCCTTTTGACTCTGATTTTCTGTATGCAAAAATTTTTCAGCTTCACTTGCGCTCAGATTTTCTGAAAACGGCAGTTTTTCTTCCTGTAATGTAGAAGAATCCATCGAATCAAAAATACTTTGCGCAAGTCGTTTTCGCTCAATCTCATCTCCGAATTTTGGGGAACCGAATTTTTCAAATTTACGAATCTGCTTATTCTCGGAATAACTTTTTTCAACATTCAGCTGCAATTCTGCCTCAGCATTGTTTGAGAAAGAGAAAAACTTTTTCCAGATGGACTCAAGATCATCTTTTGAAAGCTCCGCCGTACTGTGGGCAATCGCATTCCGTACCACCCTGCTTTCATTAAGGAATGAAAACCGCTTGTAATTCGTCTTTACAACGCTTTCGTGGAAAGTACGGATCCGTTCATTGAGCCAGGAAATCTTTTCATCATCAAGAGAGTTGATTTTTGGAGCAGACGGATATTTCTCCTTGATTTTTTTCAGCTCGTCCAATGCGAAAAGAGAATATCTGCGTGACCTGTCGGAAATATGATGCGCCATAATCTACAATGCCAATTTACGAATCAAAATTATATTAAACTTATGGTCTAAAGTCGTATAATCCTCTTCTCCATTATCAAAATCAAAACAATAGGCTGCTCCAGTGCCTTTTGTCGTGGAAGTCCAGTATTTACCAGAAAGCTCAAAATCATTTTCTTCATGCGAATTTTCATAAATCTGCTTCAACTGTTCTTTAGTCGGAAGCTGCCAGCCGGAATTATATGGCTCCGAAAAAACCTTGCCATATCCTTCAGCCTTTTTCTTTGCATCTTCAAAATTACATTCATCGAATTCACCCCAAGCGATTCCATAAGCAGATTTTACCGTGTCGCCTTTCAAGCAAACTTTTGCAAGAATATCTTTGCCATCAACATCTTCATCAGATTTTTTATATGTTCCGTTTTCAGAATAATGTCGCCAAGCTCAAAATCAGACTTTACATTTGAGTCAGAAGCATAACGCTCATGCTGTTCTTTGAGTTTGAGCTTTTTATCTTCCAGAGTTTTGATTGATTCATCGATTTTACTCAGAAGTATCGGGCTGTAGCGGCTCGCATTCGCAAAAGCATTTTCACTAAACGGCTTTTCGTTATCAGCCCTGAAATTCTGCAAAGTCACAATTTTTGAATCAATCTGCTCGACAATCGGAGTGTATTTTTCTTTGTCGAAGTATTCCTTTAATGTCTTTTTGGCAACAGGCTCGAAAAGTTTTAGCTCATACTTACTAGGTGGAACAGTTTTCTGCATTTCTATCTCAAAAGAATATGTTTCCCCTCTATATCCATCAACGAATTTTACAGTATTATTTTCGATTTTAAATGATTCTTCCTGAAAAAAATAATCATAATCCCCAATTAAGTCTTTATCTTTATCATAGTAAGCACCTTTTCTATTATTATATCTTTGATGTTTATAATCTTTTGAAACATAAAATGGAGTTATATAATCATAACTTCTTATTTTTTCAGGATTGATAATTTTATAAGCCAATGTTCCATCTTTCATTTTATATTGCTCTGGTTCGGGAGACTGAACAATTTCATCAAACCACTTTTCATCAACGGCATTCTTAAAATCATCAATCTGATCTGAAATATCATCAATGGCACTGCTTGAACTCAGCCCATTCTGCTTCAAAATCTTTTCAACAATCCCGCAGGCTTCATCATGCTGCTTGTCCGTGTTCCAGATTGCGTACTCAATCAACGAGCAGTCCATCAAGTCCACGGAATCGCGGCCGTTCAGGAATGCGCTTGTCTTCAGAATGTGCACAATCTTTTTCCAGCGGCGGTCCGAGACATACCATGCCTCGTCTCCCTTGTGATTTTCGTCATTGTTCAGAAGCGCAAGTTCTTTTCTGATTCCGCTTATTACGGCCTTTGCCTCTTCGCTCAACTCAATCTTGTTGATTTCGTCCTGCCAAGCTTTTACATCATCAAAATTAAGCAGATAAGGCTCGATTTTTGAATACAATTCTTTTTGTTCTATTTCTTTTTCTTCTTTTGTCTTTTTATCATCAGGATCATCAACCACATTGAAAAAATTATTTTCGTCCGAGACAGGATTTACAAACACGCGGAGAATGAACCTGTCCCACAAGGCCTCAAGCCCGCGGTTCTTTTCCGGAAGCTCGTTTGAGGCAGAGGCAAGAGACACAAGCGGAACTTTCTCGACCTTTTTTCCGTTGTGGAATTTCTTTTCATTTATGATTGTCAAAAGCGTGTTCAAGATTGCGGGACCGCTCTTCCAGATTTCATCCAAAAAAGCAACCTTCGCGCTCGGAAGATATCCCTCCGTCTGTCTTTCATAGCGGCTTGGTTTTTCATTTAACGCGGAAAGGTCAACAGGCCCGCATATTTCATCCGGGGTGGAAAACTCGTTCATAAGGTATTCAAAATATCCGCCGTTTTCAGTGGTAAATTTTCCGTCCTCATAAAAATCCTTGAACGCTGCCGCAATCCGACGGCTTATCATGGATTTTGCAGTTCCTGGCGGTCCCATGAAAAAAATGCTCTCGTTAGCGATCGCACTCAGCAGAGCAAGACGGACGGCCTCTTCCTTGCCGTAAAGGTTCTGGTTAAGATACGCAAGCAGATTTTTTATCCGTGCAGATAATGTATTGTTGTTTTCCAAAATATGTTTCTCCTATCAAATATGTAAGTCTATTATACCATGCTTTCCCAAAAAATCAAAAGGAATATCAAAACCCCACAAAAAATCCCCCTTTACACAGACATGTTTTTCTTCTATTATGAAGTTCAGGAGATGAAAATGAAAAAAATTATTTTAGCATTGCTTTCGACCCTTTCCATATTCATGCTGATTTCTTGTTCCACGACCGTATCGTCCACAGTTACCCGCCCCGCAGAGCTGGACATGCACGGTGCAAGGACAATCGCCGTCCTTCCGTTCCAGGAGTATTCTCCGTCAGGATTTTTAGCGGGCAACTCCAGTGAAAAAGACAGAAAGGAATGTAGTGACTATATTTCCACCGAGCTTGAGGAGCGTCTTGCTGATGTGGAATACTATACGCTTGAAAGTTCCACCCGCGTGAAGGTCGCCATTGAAAAAGGCCGCACACCGCCGGTTGAGGTCTATATCACAGGCTACATAAACAGGTTCAACGACAAAGTGTCCGTCAGCGAGCACAAGTCAAAGAATGACGATGACGAGGAAGTCATAGAATACGTCTACACAAGGGACATCGACCTGGACCTCGTTTATCAGATTGTGGACGCGACCTCAAATGTTGTCCTCCACAAGAACAGCAAAAGCTTCAACGCCAGTGACAGGGCATATTCAAAAAAGACTCTTAAGCCGGCATTTGATTTGATCCGCCCGGACCTTGACTCTTTTGTGTCCGATCTCCTGAAAAAGATTCAGCCCTATGAGGAAAAGGTTTATTACACGCTGCTTGAGAGCAAATCAAAAGATCCTGAGATGAAGCTCGCAATGAAACTCGCCAACAACAACCAGATTGACGCCGCATGCGACAAGTTCCTTTCCATATATGAGGAGACGGGAGATTTTACCGCAGGATACAACGCGGCCATTCTTCTTGAGGCAATGGGAGATTTGTACGAAGCACGTGACATTATGAAATATCTTGCGGACGAAACCGCGGACAAGCGTGCCGTGAAAGCCCTCAAAAACATCAACAACGAAATTGAGCTTTCCGAAAAACTTGAGCAGCAGAACGCGAACAGGTTGTTTTAAGGCATAAAATCAATGAATACGTCGCAAGTAAAAGAGCCGGGTTCCGAAGCTCCAAAATTAAAAAGGGGCGAGCTCCCCATGATAAAACTCTGTCTCCCCCTGGTTTTGGAGCAGCTTTTCAGGATTCTGGTCTCCTCGGCAGATACGGTGATGCTGAGCTCATATTCCAACTCTGCTGTAGCCGGCGTGGGCCTCATGGGGCAATATGTCTTTTTCCTGAACATCCTTTTCGGCGTAATCACCACGGGAACCTCAATCGTCCTTGCACAATATCTCGGAGCCAAAAAACCGAAGAACGACTTGAATTCCATCGTGCAGGCAAGTACCGTGATGATTTGCACAGTCGCCCTGTTCCTTACATGCGTGGTTTTTCTGGGAACCAAGCCTCTCCTTTCCCGATACACGCTCGAAGATGAGGTCCGTAAAGCCGCATACGAATATTTTCTAATCTACGGCGGAATAGGCGCCATCGTAAATTCACTCAGCCTCCTGCAGTCATCCATCCTGAGATGCTACGGCTACACAAAGGAGGCCCTCTTCGTCACGCTGATTGCGAACATCATCAATGTGACAGGAAACGCGCTTTCCCTCTACGGATTCTTCGGTCTCCCGATTCTCGGCGTAAAAGGTGTCGCGGGAGCATCCCTTCTTGCAATGACGGTCTCCTGCATCATTCTCTCACAAATCATCAGGCGGAAAAAAGACGTGCAGTTTGATTTGCGGGGATTGAAAAAAACGCCGCTCCATTATTACAAAATCATCCTGAGCGTGGGACTTCCAACCGCAAGCGAAAGCCTTTCCTACAACGTCTCCCAGATTGTAATCATGGCAATGATTTCAACGCTCGGCACATCGGCAATGTCATCGCAGGTCTACATAAGGACAATCTGCCAGTACGTCTACATTGTCGCAATCGGAATGGGAGCTGCCACACAGATAAAGACCGGCTACTACGTGGGAGCACACAAAAGCGAGGTCGCATACAAAAAGATGTTCTCCTACTCAGCTGTGGCGACATCCGTTTCCCTTGGCATGATTCTGCTCATCAACCTTTTAAATGCCCCCGTCATCAGAATCTTCACCACCGACACGCAGATTGTGAAGACTCTCAAAACCCTGCTCAAAGTCGAAATCCTTTTGGAATTCGGACGCTCGCTCAACCTCATTTGGATCGGAGGTCTCAAAGGCGCGGGTGACATACGCTTCCCGGTTCTTTACGGCATGTTCTCCAACTGGTGCATCATGGTGTTTTTGAGCTGGCTCCTGGGCCTTAAAATGGGCATGGGCATAGTCGGCTGCTGGATTGGAATCGCACTCGACGAGACCACACGCGGAATCGTGATGATTTTCCGATGGCTCAGCAAAAGGTGGATGACAAAATCCCTTGTCCGGTCCTGATCAGGGCATGGCTTGACACTTAATACCCAACGCTATATTATTGCTGTAAATGAAAAGTTTTATCGCAGCTCTCGTACAAACGATTTTAGTATCTCTGGCAATTATTTTCACAGCCTTTCTCATTCCCACGCCTCTTTTCTGCATACTGATTCTGGTACTCGTCCCGCTTGCACTTCTGATCAGATGGCTCGTTTTCAAAAAAAACAAGGGAACAATCTTCCTGACGGTCTTTTCCATCATCGCGCTCTTGTTTTTCGCATTGTGCCTTGAGTCGAACCCATACACATTCAGCAGTGGACTGAGCAAAAAGGGAAACGAGGACATGCAGAGGGGATTTGACTCTCTGACCGCGAGCCAGGCCATGAGTGACCTGGATTTTGTCATGCACAGGGTAAAAAAAATCCACCCGGCGGCATATAAAAAGCTTCCCAAAACTCTTTCGCGTGAATGGGAAAAAGTCCGCGATGAGCTTGAAGGCAAAAAAGAAAGGAAAGAGGAAATCTCCAAGATTGAGCTCGCACAAAAAATAGAAGGCATTCTGTCACTCCTCAACGACGCGCACACGAACGTCTCCTTTTCATTCGTTGATTCCCGATACCTGAAGCACGTCTACGCACACACGCAGGCAAAGGACACCCTGATTTCGGTGAACGGAAAAACAAAGCGCGAGATTTTTGAGGAAAACAGGAATCTTTTCAGCACTGAAAACGACGAGTACGCCATATCAAGGATAGGAAACTACGTGACATCCATTGAGGGACTTTCATATCTGAACCTTGTGCCTGAATCCCTGCCAGTCACCGAGCTTTTTGACGAAGAGACGGCAAAGGAAATGAGCGCGGAGTTTGCCCCTGCCTACACATACACATTCGAGCACGTTGACGGAAGCCAGGAAACTTATGCCTACCCGCTTTCTGATTTTGTCTCCTACGACGAATACATGGCCTTCAACAGCGGCGACAATTCGGAAGAGGAAAGCGACAAAGCGGAAGCGCAACCATCATCCTTCGTGCATTATGAAATCAACGCGGATGACAGTATAGGGATCTTTACTCTGGACAGCTGCATTTTCAACGATGTCTACAAGAGCACGCTCAAATCATTTTTCGATGATGTCAAGGAAAAGAAAATCCGCAATCTGATTGTGGACCTTCGTAATAACAGCGGCGGAAACTCCCTAGTCGCAAATGAGTTCCTGCGCTACACAAACACATACCAGTACAGGGAATGTGCGTGCGACCACAGGATGGGACCGTTTACTAGGCACTTCCCCTCCTACACGGTCAAAAATGAAAGATACGAGGGGTATAATTTTGACGGAAAGATTTACGTGCTGACATCCGTGCACACATTCAGCTCCGCCATGATGTTCGCCATGTACATAAAGGACAATAATCTTGGCCTTGTCGTAGGAGAGGCAAGCGGAAACAATCCCTCAAGCTACGGCGATGTCGTGCAATTCCGTCTTCCCGAATCCCGGCTTTATATGCAGGTCTCATGGAAAAAATGGTACCGCATCGACGAGTCAAAGGACGGACAGCTGATTGAACCGGACCTGCCCGTAAAAGCGGATGACGCCCTTTCCTATGTGACCGAGTTGATTGCAGGTCCCAAACTCCCCGCTCCCGAGCCCGTTGATTTTGAAAACGCGGAAACAGACACAGAATCAGATTCCGCCCCGAATGAGCCCAAAAACTAAAAGTGAGGTAATATATGAAAAAAATGAACTTGAAACGAATCCTCGGCATCGTGTTTGCCGTGGCATTGCTGTCATCCTGCGCATCCACATCCAAGAGCACAGCCGCAAAACTTACGAAAACCGAAAGCCGCGCATTCTGGAGAATTGACGGAACCGACAAAAACGGCAACCCCAGCACGGTCTACATCCAGGGAACCTTCCACCTTGGTGACGAGCAGATTCTGCCGCTCGCAGATGAGGTGCAGAACGCATTCGTAAACGCCGACCGCTTGGTTGGAGAAATCTCCACACAGGGATATGCTGAACTTGCATCCCGCTCAGCGGAACTCAACGCGCCCAACAAAGACGGAAAGAAAATCACCGACAGTCTGACAGATACGGAAAAGGCTTTTCTGATTCAGGTATTCGGAGAAAATCTCCCGCTGGTTGATCCCCTTGACCCGTGGCAGGTCACGACAGCCTTAACCGCAAGTCTCTACGCGTCATCAGGACTTTCCGCAGAATACGGACTGGACAATTCATTTATCGCAAGCGCAGCCCAGCTCGGACGCACATGGGAAGGACTCGACGAAGTGCAGACTCAGATAGACGTCATCACATACGGCGACTACGACTTCCAGATAAAGACTCTGAAAGAAATGATAAGGACGATTCTGGATCCAAAGGATGGTGCCGAGCTTCTTTCATTGACAACGGGACTTTACAAAGCCTACGTAAAGGACGACATGAAGGAGATGGAAAAACTCTTCAACAAGTCAAATGAAAATGACGTTGAGGATGACCCCAGGAACAAAGAGATGCTGGATCTCGTTTACAAGAACCGCAACAAGGACTGGGCAAAGGACATTACGAATTACCTGAACGAGGGCGGAACCACATTTATTTTCGCAGGAACCGCACACTGGCTCGGCGATGTCTCCGTCTTCAAATTCCTCAGGGACATGAAGACCATCAACTAAAAAAGACTAAACTTTAGGGATTAGCTGATTGAAACCAGTCTCGCTTTGGAGGCTGGTTTTATTTTTTGACACGCCTGCATTATCCTATCTTGAGAGGCTCCTGAAATGATTGTAAATCAGCTGCCCGCTCTCCGTCAGATCTGAGAAAGCCCATCCGCTTGTCTTGTTGCACCATGAGTTGATTGCGCTCGCAGTCTCAGCCTTGTTGCTCAGGCTCCAGTTCATGTGGCTGATATTGTATTTTGAGAGCAGGTCGAACCATTTCTCGCTCTGTGACTTATTGAACCCGCCGTTACCGCTTGCGTCGCAGGTTCCGAACTCAGTCACAAAAATGGGAAGTCCCTTTTTAACCGCATTCTCGACCCTCGTGCGGAAATAATCGGTGTGGGTCTGGGCATAAAAGTGGAAAGTGTACATCACGTTTTTGTAGGACAAGGGATTCGAAAGAGGTCCCTCAATGTCCTGAGACCACGTGTTTGTTCCTACGATTATAATGCTGTCGGGCGCATTCTTTCGGATCGCGCTTATCAGCTTTTCGGCATAGGGCTTTAAAACACTGTTCCACTCGGAGCCGGTCGGTTCGTTGCAGATTTCATAAAGCACGTTTTCGTACTTCCCGTATTTCGCGGAAATCTCACCCAGAAATTTAATCGCCTCGCTTTGTGTCTCCACAGGATTGTACTGATGCACATGCCAGTCCACAATCACATACATGCCGAGTTCCGTCGCATAGTCAATTCCCTTGCAGATCAGGTCCTTGAGCTGATTTTTATCCCCGCCGTTACAGTATCCGTTGTAATCTTTGGGGTACAGAACCAGACGTATGCAGTTTGTGTTCCAGTCATCGCGAAGAGTCTTGAAGGCATCCCTGTTCACATAGCGGCTGAAATCATTTCCAAAATTCAGTCCGTGGGTGGACATGCCGTAAAGCTGATATTTCTGATTTCGGCTGTCATAAAGGTAGGCTCCGCTCACATGAAGCGCGCCGTGGTTTGCGAAGGGAGTACCCGAAGGAGTCCCCGCAACTGAAATGGGCTTTGGATTGGCAACAGTCACGGAACCACCTGAGTTTGTCTTGGACGAGCCGGGATCTGTACCCTTGTCAGAAAGCGAATCTGTACCCTTCTTTTCCGAAACATAGCCTGATTTTGTACCCACGGTGGAAATGGACGCAATCTTCATTCCATATCCGTGAAGCCGCAATCCAGACTGCCTTATGTGATTTGCCTCGCTCTCATTTGCCGTATAAACAATTGTCCCGGATGACGCGGAGGGAACAAAGGAGCCGTTTTCATTTTTCGCTCCCTCAAGCTTTCCCGAGTTAAGCGAATACCAATCCCCCGCATAGACTTTCACCTGATGATAGCTCGAAGCGACAAGTTCATAACTCAAGCGGATTCTATCACCGGCGGAAAATCCCTGGAATTTAGAAGCATCCACGGTAAAGGTCGGGTACCAGTCCAAAACAACGTTGTCCGTAGAAACAGTCTTAATCTGCGAAAATGCAGGAAATGAGAATCCGAGCACCAGCAGAAACGCAAAAAGACCGGCAAATCTCTTTGCAAGGCCGTAAAAGCGATTTTTCATAAAAACTCCCGAAGCCACATATGCAGCCCCTGACAAATAAGGTTTGATAAAATTGATAAATCCCTTCTATATCACATGAACATATTGCGACTTGCAATGTTACAGAGCCGACCTCTAAGGCAGCACCTTTCCATCCAAAATCTTGCTGATAAGCCTTCCCTCTTTGTAAACCAATTTGAGTGAAAAAAAGGGTACAGATTGAGTCAGCAGATTAAGGAAGATTCTGTCACCTTCCCACAGATTCAAATCGCAGATCTTGTCTTTCTGTACCCATTCCAACTGTCCCTCATCGCAAGGAATCAAAGTGCCGGAAAAATCCCCGCTCGTGTAAAGGTGCATGTATTCCGCAGGATGATCGTCCGAAACAAAGGTGACAATACCCCGGAAACTGTACCCATGTAAAATCAAGCCTGTCTCCTCTTTTACTTCCCGGAGCAGACATTCCTCGGGACTCTCCTGAAACTCAAAATGCCCTCCCACGCCGATCCACTTGTCATGGTTCTCGTCGTTTTCCTTGGAGGTGCGGTGAAGCATCAGGTACTGTCCGTCTTTTTCAATATAACAAAGCGTAGTCAATTGTGATTTCATATTACCACGATTATAAATCTTTTGGCAAAACTTTTCCATGCCTAAATCATTTAAGGCGGCATCATTAATATTGAGTTTTCAAGGTCCTTAGTGTATACTGAGCAAAAGGAAGATTTTATGAAATGGATGATTGCATCGGACATTCACGGCTCCGCAAAATACTGCCGTTTGACTTTGGAACGCTTTGACTCAGAGAAGGCCGGGCGTCTTTTACTCCTCGGTGATTTGCTCTACCACGGTCCACGGAATGATTTGCCCGAAGAATACGCACCGAAAGAAGTGATTGCAATGCTGAACGGGGTCAAGGACAAAATCCTCTGCATACGGGGAAACTGCGACACCGAGGTTGACCAGATGGTTCTGGACTTCCCGATCATGGCCGAATATGCCGTGCTTGACTTTGGCTTTCCCAGTCTGATTTATGCGAGCCACGGTCATCACGCGTCCAAGGAAAATCCGCTTCCCATGTCCAAGGGCGACATCCTCCTGTGCGGACACACCCACGTACCCGCCTGCGATGTGATGGAGAGCTTCACGTACCTGAATCCGGGCTCCGTCTCAATCCCCAAGGAAAACAGCCCCCACTCATACATGACTTTTGAAAACGGACTCTTTTTGTGGAAGAATCTTGAATCAGGCGAAGTGTATAAGGAATGGAAAATGGCATAAAAAAAAGGACCCAAGTAAACACCCAAGTCCTTTATTTTGTCGTTCAGGCAGAGAGATTTATCCGCGCTTGAATACAGGAATCCATTCGATGGGGGCATCCACGCTCACGCGCTTTCCTCCGTCGAAGCTTTTCTTGCTGTTGATTTCAGTCCATTTTCCCTTCGGCAGATAGACCTCTCTTTTTGTCTCACCCGCATGGAGCACGGGAGCCACAAGATAGTCGCTTCCGAACATATACTGGTCCCTCAGGTTCCAGCACTCACCGTCATCGGGGAATTCGTAGAACATCGCGCGCATAAGGGGACTTCCGTTCGTGCTCGCCTCTTTGTAAAGCTTGGTCAGATAGGGCTTGAGACTCTCACGCAGCTTAATCTGTGCCTCCATGATTTTCTGTGCCTTGTCTCCGTAGCACCAGATCTCGTTGGGCTGTCCCGTGTAAAGATATCCTCCGCCCCAGTCCTTTACTTTTTCAAGCGGCTCAATGTCGTGTGGATCGCGGTCACCATGCAGGCGCAGAATCGGGGTGAAGACGGCGAACTCAAACCAGCGTTCCAGAAGCTCCACAAAAGCGGGGTCCTTCGGATTTCCGTACATGAATCCTCCGATGTCAGTAGTCCACCAGGGGATTCCGGCAAGTCCCATGTTGAGTCCCTGGACGACGGAATCCTGCAGGCTCTCAAACGTGCTGTTTGTGTCTCCGTTCCACAGGACCGTACCGTATTTCTGGCTTCCGACCCATGCGCATCTCTCCAGGTTCACGACATCCTTTCGTCCCATTTTGTTCATGCCGTCCCAGAATGCCTGCGCGTAGAATTTCGGATAGAGATTGCTCACCGCAACGGCAGGTCCAAGCTGATAGCGGTAATTGTCGTAATCATACACGTCCAGATCAGGCTCGGCATTGTCAAGCCAGAACATGTCGATTCCGTACTTTGCGTAGTTTTTCTTGCACACGTTCCAGATGTACTCACGTGCCTTGGGGTTCGTCGCGTCAAAGGTAATGCAGTCTCCGTTGAATGCGTAAGTCTGTGCCGTTCCGCGCTCGGTCCTTACAAGGAGCCCCTTCTCCGCCATCTCGTAATAATGGCTGCATTTTCTGTCCACGGAAGGCCACACGGAAACCATGACCTTTGTTCCCATCGCATGAAGCTCGTCCACCATCGCCTTGGGATCCGGCCAGTACTCAGGATCGAATCCCCAGTCGCCCTGACGAATCCAATGGAAGAAATCTATTACGATTACGTCCAGGTGAATTCCCAGCTGCTTGTACTTGCGCGCCACTTCCAGAAGCTCGTCCTGAGTGCGGTAACGGAGCTTGCACTGCCAGAATCCGAGCAAATCAGACGGCATATTCGGAGCACGACCTACAACCGCCGTATAGTTTTCGACAATCTTTGCGGGAGTATCCCCTGCCGTCACCCAGTAGTCCATTTCTTTCGTGCACTGTGCGGTCCACTCGGTCATGTTCTTTCCGAAAGACGCTGTTCCCACGGCGGGACTGTTCCACAAAAATCCGTAGCCCAGATTGCTTACCGCAAACGGGATGGACACCTGGGAATTTCTCTGGGCAAGTTCCAGCACGCATCCCTTCAAATCAAGGTAGGGCATCTGATACTGGCCCATGCCGAAAATCTTTTCTTCGTCGCGGGGCTCAAAGCGCACGGTGAGCTTGTAATCTCCCCCGATGATTCCCTTGAACTGGCGGCTCACAATTTTCAACGCGGCTCCGTCACGGCTTGCCTCCGGGTCATAGCTTCTGTAATATTCGTGGAGGATTACTTTTTTGTCCTTGATAAATGAGATTACTCCGCTGTGATTGATTTCCGCAGTCAGCTTTCCGTTTGTGATTGAGGCACAGTTTTTTTCCTCGTCAATTTTTATGACAGGACTTCCTTTTGCCTTCACCGGCTCACTCAGGCCCCAGTCATTTTTGGTAAACTCCGGCTCAAGGGTGGAGCGAACACGAAGGGAATCTTTTCCCCACGCCTCAATCTTCAAAGTCTCGTTTCCCTTTGTAAAAATCAGGGCACCGGCTGTCTTCTTAAAGGACATATTTCCTCCTGTAATTTCAAGAACCGACTGAGCGGCAAATACAGAGCCATTCAATCAGCACAATGAGATTATAGCACACTAGAAAAAAAAGTCTATTCAAATTTTATGTCAAAAAAATTGAATTTTTAGACGGATGGCTAAGACAAAAAAAATAGGGCACCTCCGAAAACCGGAGATGCCCATCTAAAAGATGCCCACCTAAAAGGTGCCCATCTAAAAGATGCCCATCTAAAAAGATGTCCCTTTAAGCATTAAGTTGAAAATCAGTTATAGGTGTATGTGTAAGCGGATTGTTTCTGCAGTTCGTTTACAGTACCGCCGAATTTCTCTGATACAGAGTAGACGCTGACTGACGTTGGATTTCCCTTTCCGTCATTCTTGTAAATCTCGCGCTGATAGAGCACGCTGTTTGCGTTATATGTGTCAATCTCGGTCAGATATCCTTTTCCTGCGTCATAGCGGTAAACAACCTTTGTCCTTGTCTTTCCGTCCGGCTCGATGTACTCAATCTGTGAGAGAACACCGTAGTCATTGTAGCTGTAAATCTCGCGCTGATCCAAAGAACCGTCGCCATAATAGCGTGCGAGCTCGGCAGGCTTTCCGGCAGCGTTCATCGTGGTGATTGAGCGTGACAGGAGCTTTCCGTTGCCATCATAATAAGACTCAACGATCTTTGACTCCTTTCCCTTGGCAACATCCTTGTCATTGTACTCGTAGATGGTCTTTCCTGAAAGGCGGTTGTCCTTGTCAAATTCAGACTCTGCTGTCAGACGGTTTGACGTGTCGTACTCCAAAGTGGTCTTCCAAATCATCGTGTTCTGTCCGTCATAGAATGTTGACGAGACGAGATTGTGCCTGTCGTTGTACTCATAGGTGATTTTGTCTACCTGCGCGTTTTTGGAATTGAATCCTGTGCAAGCGGTCTCAACACCGGCAGTATTGAAATCATGCACATACTTGACGGCTACCGAGCGGTATGTCGAGCCAAATTTAGACACAATGTTATAGTCAGTTTTTGTGTAGGTGGAAAGCTTTCCAGCAGGATTAAAGCCATTTCTGTCAAAAGCAAATGCTCCGGCAACAACTGTCGCTGCCATAAGTGCAATCAGAATCTTTTTCATTGTTCCTCCATCAATATTTTTTTGCCGTGACTTGGGACTATATCCCAGACCGAGACAAAAACAAGAATAAGTTCCTATTCCTTTATCGTCTATTATACACCAAGTATAAAATAAAATAAAGGGTCAGTTTCAAAAAAATGCGTCCAACAGGATATCCGATGCCTCCAGGATCTTGTTGCGGCAGATAAGGCAGGAACGCTCCATGCAGTTTTTCAGCTCCCGGATATTTCCAGGCCACGGATAGGAGCAGAGTTTCATCAGCGCGCTCTCGGAAATCACCTTGTTCCATCCTGCGGCAAAATCACCCGCAATTTTCGGTATGTCCTCGCTGTGGCTTTTCAGCGGAGGCACTTCGATTATGATTGTGTTTATGCGGTAGTAAAGATCCGCTCGGAAACGGTGCTGACGGACAAGGGTCCTTAAATCCTGGTTTGTGGCAAAAATCATGCGGGCATCAAATTTTTCGATTTTCCCGCTGCCCATTTTCCTGAAGGACTTTGTTTCTATGAGACTGAGCAATCTTGTCTGGTCCTCAAGCGGAAGTTCCCCTATCTCGTCGAAAAATACGGTTCCTCCATCCGCCTCCTTCAAAAGTCCGTCGCTGTTCTGGGCCTCGGTGAACGCTCCCCTGACAGTTCCGAAAAGGTCGCTCTCAAGACGGCCTATGTGGTTCGGGACGTTTATCTCCACGAAATTTTTCCCGCTTCGGCCGGAGGACTCATGGATTTTTCTTGCGGCACAGGTTTTTCCCACGCCGGTCTCACCCAAAAGCAGGACATTCACGTCAGACGCGGATGCCACGTCCATAAGGTCGCGGGTTATGGACATACGGTCGCAGTTTTCCAAGCCTGATTTTGAAAACAAAAACGAGGGATTTCCGTCCCTGGAAAGAAGCCCCGACGAATCAAGGTTCCTCACACGGGATTCCGAATCATCCGAGAGACTTTCGGCGAGCATACACTCCACCTGCACGAGGCGTGAAATTTGCTGGGACTGACTTGGGGTAAAGAATTTGGCTTTTGGGAACCTGCTTTTCCTCTCGACCACGGAAACCCCGATGTCATTTCCCACAAAGATGCAGCGAACGTGATTCTTTTCCTGAAAATAGCTGTATACGGACAAAAGAACCACATCCTCATAGGCGTCATAATCCACAATCAGAGCAAGTGCGGAAGACGGCTCCACTCCCATGAATGAGGCACTGAATACCTCACAGTCGCTGAGTATGGACCCGCACCACGTCAAAAAATCTTTTTTGTCTGAAAGAACGAGAACAATTTGCTTTTTCAAAAAACTTTTTTATGATTCCTTCTTGAACAAACGATACCAGACCAAAAGTACCTTATACTTAATATACGGAAAAATTAAGAATATTTTTAAGGGATTATGGATTATTTCATCCCAAATTTCGTGTCCCTTGTCAAATGTAGACTCTTTTACGCGGTTTCGTCTTTCTCCCAGAATTCCAATCACGTCCCTGTTGTAGAGAAAAATGCTTGACGAGAAGGAGTTGCGGCGGTTGTATGCCCAGCAGTCCTTTTCCTTTATGCCCTCGCTAACGAGAACAAGGGAGGGAGATGCCTTGTAGATTGCCTGCACCACGTCGCTTTCCACGGATTTCGGGAAATAACCCACGTAGCGGCCCACAATCTGCAGGTCCTTGAAAGTGCTCCTCACGTTTTTCTCCGCAGCCATGACGGTTTTCTTTCGGCCACCGAGCAGATAGAGGGATTTGAAATGCAGCTCAAGCACGTTCAGTATGCTGATTATCGCGTTGAAAGGATTGTAGCGGACCGGAACCGTGCGTTTTAGGAATTTCGCACCCTTCAAAATGCTCTTGGAAATGGGGATAATCAAATCGGCGTTCTGCACGCAGCGTGAATACTCGCCCTTGCGCCTTGCCCTGAGCAAATCCCAGACGGACAAAAACACAATCTGCTTGGTTCCGGGCTGAGCCACCAGATCCAAAATCTTCTCTTCCAAATCCTGAGGCGCGCAAACATCCACAGGAACACCAAGTACTTTTATTCTCTGAATTGCCATATATCTTTCTCCACGAGCGCGTTTTGCAAGGCAGCAATCCCGTAGACCGCAGCCGTCTCGCACCGTAAAACATTTGTTGCAAAGTGAACGGGGATTATTCCGTTTTTCTGCATGAAATCTATTTCTTCCGGGGAGATTCCACCCTCGGCCCCCACGAAAAGAGCCGCTTTTCTGATTTTTCCGTCCTGCCCCGCAAGCCCGACAATCTTGTGCATGGGCATGGTTCCTCTGGTCTGCTCGTAAAGCACAACAGCGACGGACTCATTACCGGAACCCATCTCTTCCTTCCATATATTAACGGCATCTTTTAAGGAACAGCATGGCAAAACTTCCGTGTTTACCGCAGAACCGCTCTGCTCCCTTGCCTCGGTAATAAGCCTCGCCCACCTCTGGTCGCTGCCGTCCGACTTTTTTACGGCCGAATCTATGGAACCGTTCTGGCAGAAAGCACCAACCACCGGCACAAATCTGCTCACACCGCACTCCACCGCCTGACGCAATATCAAATCCATTTTCGGCGGTTTAGCAACGAACTGAAAGTGCCATAGCTCACACTCCGGGGAAAAATCAGCAGGAGCCGCCTTGTTCACCGACGCCTGCACCACATCACCGGCCACCTGAAGGCAGATTGATTTTTTACCCTGAGCGACGGACGCCACCGTCATGGGCTGCACCACACCGTCGGGAAGCCGGACAAGCACCATGTCTCCCACGCAAAGACGAAGAACCTGCGCGAGATGCCTGGCCTTTTTTCCCTCCACGAGGATGCAGCCGTTCAAGTCAGGAAACGTTTCCGCTACAAACTGCCTCATTTATACTGCCCGCTGTGCGTCATTTGGTTTCCGCCGGTTTTTCAGCCTGCTTTTCCGCCTGAAGCTCCTTCAAAGTCTTCGTATTCTTTATCAGGGCGAAGAAATCCTCCTCCCTCAAAATCCTCAGGGCCTCCTTGAGCTGAAGGTCGTAATCCAAATCATAGAGGCGGGTCGGTTTCAGGCGCTCCACCTCATTTCTCACGATTTTTCTGAGCACACGCGTTTCCAGCGGATAATTTTTGGAAAGAACCGTCGCATAGTCGCTAATATCGGCCTCGCTCATGTCCGGATGGCTCTCCACATAATCAGCGATCGTCGTACTGTTCATCAGATTTGAATATGCGGTCTCCTGCTCTGGAGTAAAAGTCGGATAAGCCACCTCCCTGTCCGGCGGAATTCCAATCTTGTCGATGTTCGTGTCGCTCGGCGAATAATAACGCGCCACGGTGATTTTGAATCCGTCGTTGTTTATGAGGTCGCTCGGTATCTGCACGCTGCCCTTTCCGAATGTCCTCTCACCCACAAGATACGCCACGTGTGTGTCCTTCAGGGCTCCGGCGAGGATTTCGGACGCAGAGGCTGACGCACCGTTTATGAGCACAATTACGGGAATCTTCTTGACCTTGGTTTTCCGCGCATGGGCCGTATACACGCTGTTCTCATAGGAAATGCGGCTCTTTGTGGCGACTATTATGCCTGAGTCGATGAATTTATCAGCAATCTCCACGGCAGCAGAAAGAAGTCCGCCTCCGTTGTTGCGCAGATCGATTATGAGAGAGTCATAGTTCGCGTCGGAGAAGCTGTCCAAGGCCTCCTGCACCCTCGACGTTGTGTTTGAGGAGAATTCGGTGATCCTGAGGTAGCCGACCGATCCGATCATTCCGTACTTCACCGTGGGATTTTCTATCACCGCGCGCACAAGGGTCTTGTCAAAGGTCATTGTCTTTCCGCGGAGGATTGTCACCGTAACGCTTGTTCCGACCACGCCCCTGAGTTTGTCAAGGACCTCGTTCATGGTCATCGTGGCAGTGTTCTCTCCGTTGATTGCGGTTATCTTGTCTCCTGCCTGGATGCCTGCCCTTGCGCCGGGGGAATCCTCGATGGGCTGCGCTACCTCGACATAAGCCGGTTTTTCGGGGGTGTTCTCAGTCGGCTTGGTGATTGAGAGTCCCACACCTCCGAAGGATCCGACGGTAGTGTCCTTAAGGCTCCTCCACTCATCCTTGGGCATGTACACGGAGTAGGGATCGTCCAGAGCCTCAAGCATACCCTTTATCGCGCCCTCGTAAAGGATCTCAGGGTCAACCTCCTCCACGTAGTTCTGCTGTATATAATAATACAGGGTATTAATCAGCTCCAAATATCGCTTGTCCTCCGTCTGACGGGCCGTTCTGGAGGGAGACTGTGCGAAACACTGCGATGTAGCGATGGACAATACAAAGAAAGCCATTGCGGTAGTAAAAACCTGTTTTACAGATTTAGAAAAAAACTTATCCATACTTATATTTTACGGTGTTTTTTCTCTCTATGCAAGAGTTGAATTTCAGTGTATAATAAAAAATATGCAGATTATACCAGTTGCAAGCGGTAAGGGCGGCGTAGGAAAAACTTTACTAAGTGCCAACCTTGCCATAGCTTTAGGACAGGCCGGCAAGAAAGTGCTTCTAGCCGACTTAGATTTGGGGGCATCGAACCTGCACTTGGTCATTGGACAGACAGCTCCAAAGGCCGGAATTGGCACTTATCTTACGGGACAGAGCCAGTTCAGTGACATCATCGTGCCCACCGACTACGAGAACGTCTCATTTATCGCCGGGGATTCCGAAATTCCGGGCCTTACCTCGCTACGCACAAGCAAGAAAAATGAGCTGATTCGCAATTTCCAGGAGCAGGACTTCGATTATCTGATTCTGGATCTGGGAGCCGGAACCCACCTGACCATTCTGGACATGTTCCTGCTTTCCCCACAGGGAATCATCGTAACGGCGCCCACCGTAACGGCAACCCTGAACGGCTACCTCTTCCTGAAAAACATCGTGTTCAGGATGATGTACAACACCTTCAAGAAGGGAACGAAAGCCCATCAGTACCTTGAGGCGCTGAAAAAGGACTCCGCATCCCTGCAGCGTCTCTACATCCCGAAGCTCGTGGAAGCGCTTGAGAAGGTGGATCCAGAAAACACGGCGCTCTTCAAGAACCGTATGGCTGAATTCCATCCCCGCATGGTCCTGAACATGATTGACGATCCAAAGGACACCGACAGGGCAAACAAAATACGCCACTCCTGCCAGGAATTCCTTGGACTGAACCTGGAGCATCTGGGCGTCATTTACAGGGACTCCCTGCAGGACAAAGCCCTCGCATCCCGTCTGCCGATCATCGTGTACAAGCCGCAGTCCCTCGTCTCACAGGGAATCTACCGGATCGCCGAAAAAATCATCCATTCGGAGACCCTCAGCTTCGATGACGACTACGACATCACCCAGGCGAGCGAGACATCCTTCCAGATTGCCTCCGAGGAAGCGGGTGAGGACTACAGCCAGAAGATGGCCTACGTTGAGGATCTGGTCGGAAGCGGCACGCTGACAATGGGTGAGCTTGCCGAGACGATCAAGCAGCAGCAGTTTGAGATTACCCAGATAAGGAAAGAGAATCTCCTGCTGAAGAAAAAACTTCTGGATGCGGCGCGCCAAGGATTTAAAATTTAAAAAAGGGAAGCCTCCGAAGCGTTTCAGGGGCATCCCAAAGGACTATAAAAATGTTTAGCACTCTACCTTTGTATATCGAATATCCGAAGTGGATTCATCCGGAGCTGTTTCCCGGCGTCCCGGTACTGAGTCTCATTCGATGGTATGGACTGATGTACATTTTTGCATTTGCGACGGCTTTTTTGCTACTGAGAAAACAGCAGCGTGCGGGAGACCTCGACACCCCGGACAAAAAGGCCACCGACGACGACATTTTCAGCTTCATAGCATGGGGAATCGTGGGGCTTCTGCTCGGAGCGAGGATTTTCTCGACCCTTGTTTATGACACGAGCGGCGTATACTGGAAAAAACCGTGGCTGATTTTCTGGCCATTCGACACAACCACGAAAAAATTCACGGGTCTTGCGGGCATGTCCTACCACGGCGGATTCATCGGAGGACTCCTCGGCATGATCATCTGGTGCAAGGTCCACAAGCGTCCCCTCTGGAAATGGATCGACGCGATGGCAGCCTCCATCCCGCTCGGATTCACGTTCGGTCGCATCGGCAACTTCATGAACGGAGAACTTTTCGGTCGCATAACAACGGTTCCCTGGGGAATCAAATTTCCCGCGGCGAAAAAATTTCCCGTAAATCAGGAATGGGTACAGGCAATCATGGACAAAATCGGCATGGTGGCGGAAGAAGGAAGCAAACTGGTAAATCTGCCCCGACACCCCAGCCAGCTTTATGAGGCTCTCTTTGAGGGTCTTGTCCTGTGGTGCATACTCTGGTTCCTGCGGAAAAAGAAGCCCTTCGACGGATTCATCGGTGCCTGCTACACCATCGGATACGGACTCTTCCGCTTTATAATAGAATATTTCCGCGAGCCGGACTCAGACCTCGGCTACAGAATTTCCTTTGACGGCAACAAGGAGACCGCCCTGAACACCTCCCTGCTGAACATAAGCACCGGACAGATTTTCTGCACCTGCATGATAATAGGAGGCCTAGCCCTGATGCTCACACTGTGGATTCTGCACAAGCGGAAAAAGGAAAGCGGATCCTAGGGACTGCAACAAGTATTCATGTCTGTCCAATAAAATCCGATAAATTGATGTGGGTGGACTGTAAAGTGCCTGCTATTTTAAACGAGGTGATTTATGAAATCAATTGGAATCAAGCTTGCCGACGGCTCTTTTTATCCCATTATCAGTGAGGGGGAAACTCAAAAGAAAACTCTCGACGTCACTACCGTAAAGGACAATCAGACTACGGTGCAGATAGACCTGTACCGATCCGAGAATGATTCCATGGACGACGCCGAGTATGTGGACAGCCTGGAAATAAAGAATCTGAAGCCGCATCCCAACGGAGAGCCGAACCTCCATCTTGAGCTGAGCCTTGATGACGAGAACAAGCTGCAGGCAAAGGTGCGCGACCCGGAGACAGGAAAAATCAGCTCCACCAAAGTCGCCCTAGTCTCCAGAACCCTTGAGGAAAGAAGCGAGCCGGCAAATTTCGCGCTGGGAACCACTCCTGAAGCACAGGAAGCCGAGAAATCACTGCTGGCATCTTCCAACGACGAGGATTTTTCATTCGACTCCCTTTCCGAGCCCAAGCCGAGCGACGAGATCCCCACCGAGGGATTTTTAAGCGATTCCCAGGTCCTTTCCGACAACATGATTTCAGACTCCCCCCTGACGGACAGCGACATGCTCAGCCCCGAGGATCTTTTCTATGACAACGGATCCGAAATCAAGGAGCATGACAACACCATCGTGGACAGGGACGGCACGAGCTTCACCTTTGAGAATGAGACAGCAGAGACTGACGCAGACGCAAGCGCGGAAGAATCCTCCGACAAAGAAAGCGACGACGAGATGGAAAACCTTTTCGAGGGAATCAACGCCGACAATTTCGTCACCATAGACGGAAGCGAGCATACGGGCGAAAACGGATTTGAGGTCCCCGAGGAATTCGCAGACCTTGGAAGCAACGACGACTTCTCCATTCCCCCGGTAGACGAGGAGATTGATGACAACCCGAGCACGGAGACCGCAACGGAAGAAAGCGCCGAAGCAGATTCCGCACCGTCCTTTGACATACCGCCGCTTTTCGATGACAGTCTCTTCGATGAGACCCGGGCGGAGGGAACCGTCACATCCGCAGAAGATTTCGGTACGCCTAGCAAACCCGAAGGAGACGACCTGGACAAAGTGATGGAAAATCCCTTCCCGGAGGTGGACCTTTCCGACATTGACGACGGAACAGAAACCGCCGCAAAAGAAAAAGAGACGAACTACGACCTTCCGTCCTTCGACGAGCTTGGAACCGACACGACAAACACGGACAACATTGCTCCGGTACCGGATTCTCTCCCCTCATCCACCAATGATGTCATGGAGACAATCAGCCCCGAAGTACAGGAGTCTGAAAATCTGGACCTCGATCTTCCTGACTTCGATGACCTTGAGACCAAGGAAAGCACGGAACCCGAGGCAGTCCCCGAAGAAAAGCCCAGCGAGCCAAAATCGGATCTGGATCTTCCAGACTTCAACGACCTCCCGGATTTTGACGCAGGAACAGAATCCTCCGCATCCGACAATTTTGACTTCACACTGCCCGAACCCAAAGAAGAGGAAGCGGACGACAGATGGACCGAAACCGACACAGCCACGGCCACAACAGCAGGAGCCGCAACAGCCGCGTCCCTGGATCTTCCTGATTTTGACAACCTTGAGACCACCAGAACCACACCGGACGACCTCCCGGATTTCGGTGATCCTTTCTCAACTCTTTCCAGCCCGACCAGCCATACGGATTTTGAGCTCCCCGACTTTGACGACTCACCGGCGAAAAGGGATCTGGACAGGGAGACATCGGATTTCTTCGAAAACTTCGACTCCAACTACTCCTCTCAGGCAGACAGCTCAGATTCCGGCGACGCATTCGATGACGGTTTTGACGATGCATTCGACTCCGACGACGCCTCAAAATATGGCTACGAGGAAAATGAGTCCAAGAAGAAAAATTCCAAGTCCAAGATTCTGCTTGTCGCGGTACTCGCATGTCTTATCCTCGCGCTGCTGCTCTTCACGGTTCCAAACCTGCTCAAGAACAAGAATAATCCTGAGATCGCAAGTTCCGGGGAATCAAATTCCGAGAACACAATAGCCGAGACAAACGTCTCCAAGTCAACGGAGAGCATCTCTGAGTCCAGCTACGAAAGCACGGACGGTGCAAGCGAATCCGCTGCGGAAGAAATAATGGACAAGCCGGCAAGTAAAAAAACTTCCGAGAAAAAATCCTCCAAGGACAAAAACAGCTCAGCAAAAAAATCCGGAAGCAAAAAATCATCGGCCACCGCATCCAAGGACAAAAAATCTGAGGAGAGCGCACAGTCTTCAAAGACCGCCCAAGGCACACAGATTCTCCCTGAGCCTCAGGTTGAAAAAGTGACAGGCCCCGTCGCACACACGATGGCAAGCAAGAAAAGCGGCCAAAGCACTGGTAATCAGATTGCGGCAAGGGAAGACACCATCGTCGTAGTACGCACGCCGGAATCAGTTGTCCCGGTACCTCCGAGAAGATCCGATAACAGTCCGTCCGACATAAAATACAAAATCTCAAGGGGCGACACTCTCTGGGACATTTCCAAGGCCTACTATAAGACACCATGGAACTACGAGAGAATCGCTGAGTACAACGGCATAACTAACCCCGACTTCATCCGTGCCGGACAGACAATCCTTCTTCCCGTGGAGTAGGAAAAATTAAAGGAGCGTCATGCATAAAGTTTATTTTCCGACCAGCCTGATAATTTTAGTTTTGTGCATGACCTTCAGCGCCTGTGCACAGCAGCCTACCGAACTTGAGTTGAAATACGGGGTGGATGCCTACTACTTTGAGGGTGTCTGCCTCGTAAATGAAGGCGAGACTGAGCTTGCCTCCACAAAATTTCAAAGGGCCTCCAACAGCAAGAACAAGCTGATTGCGGATCTTTCCACGGAGCAGATGATCGCGAATCTTCCCGAAGAAAAACGCGTCAGTGCGGCCGAAAATCTCTACCGGAGAAAAAGAAACGACTTCACTCTGGCACTTCTCCTGCAGGAACTCTTCGCCAAGGAAAATTACAAGCGCATTCTGGCACTCACCCCCAATCTGGATTTTGAGAAAAGCGACGACAAAGTGATTTTTTACCGCTGCGCCGCACTACTCAAATCCAAGGATCCCTCGTTCCCGGGAATCTTCAACAAATGGAGCCTCGTAAAGCCGTTTTCCAACTATCACCAGCAGATTTTCGCGATGGTTCAGGAAGAGGATGACAATGAGTTCGCCTTTTCCTCCGATTTGGTCCGTTTTTCCAACGCCGCGTCCCTCGCCGACTGGACAACCTCCTTCGCCTATGTCTACCGTGTCCTCGCCGACAAAAAGAACCGTCAGCCGCACATAATGCAATATGCGGGAAAAGTCCTCCTCAACGGATCCTCAAAATATGAGTACAACGCGTCTGTCTTTGAAAAATCAATCCCGGTACATGACGGCGCTCAGTTCTACGTTGATTTTTACACCGCGAGAATGCTGGAAAAAGTTGAGGAGCAGAGGGAGCTTGCCGCAACAAAATATCAGAACGCGATGAAATCCGCCGCGGACGAAAAGCAGTTTGACCTTGGATTATGGTATTACCTGAATCTGCTCATGGAAATCTCCCCGCAGAGAGCCGTTGCCGCAATTGAAAAATACAAGGAGCAGTGGCACGATCCGTCTTATTTCGAAGATTTCTTCGACACGCTTTCCGCAAAACTCCTCGGCGAGAAATTATGGGAAACATATTACAACACGGCACGGATGATTGACGGATACGCACCGGATGAGAGCACGGCGAAATTCTCCTACGTGAGCGCAAGGCTTATTGAAAGCGATCTGTTTACTGTACAAGGGGCTGACAAAGACCAAATCTGCCATGTACTTTTCTCCCGCGCATTGCATTCTGGAACGGATTTGTACTATAAATTCCTCGCGGCGAAAAAACTCGGAATGTCCCAGGGAGACATTGAGGCCGAGCTGGAAGGAATCTACACGAAGCCGGAGGAAAGCGGGTTTACGCCAAACAAGGAAATTGAGAAACTGATTGAGGGCTACATTGATTTTGACCTCTATGACGAAGTTTACGCCCTCAGCTACGATCATGTCCATGAAATCAGCCTTGAGTGCGCAAAAAAGGCGGCGGCTTACCTGCAGCTGTGCGGAGACACAAGCGACGAAAGTTTTTATCCGCAGTCCCTGCGCATTGCATCAAGGAAGTTCAGGAAATCAGACGCACCTTTGGACATAGGTATTCAAAAATTAAATTTTCCACGCTACTACAGCGATCTCGTTTCATTGAATGCGGCGGAAAAACATCTGGATGAATCTTTGCTTTATGCATTGGTGCGGACGGAAAGTTATTTTGACACCAACGCAGAAAGCTGGGCGGGTGCGGTCGGTCTCTCGCAGCTCATGCCATCTACGGCAGCGGAACTCGCGCGAAGAGCACACCTTGAGACATACGATCTGAAAGACGCAGGCACGAATCTCTCTTTCGGAGCAGCATATCTCGCTGATTTGGTCCGCTCACTGGAAGGAAACGCAATCCTCGCATCATGCGCTTACAACGGCGGCATCGGCAGGATCAGAAACTGGAAAAAATCATTCGCGGCAAGTCTTGAAAGAGAGAGCATCCCGACAGATCTTTTCGTGGAAATGATTCCCATAACGGAAACAAGAAATTACGGACTGAAGATTTCCTCAGGCACGGCCATGTACGCCTATCTCTACTACGACAAAAATCCCCTGGACGTAATCGCAAGCTTGATTTTCCCCGGGGAATAATTTTGCGGCGGACAGTTATTTTTTATCGGAGGGCAGCGACATCCTTATGTCCACCACCATGTCTCCGTTCAAAAGGCGCACATTCTTTTTCTGCTGAAATTTAATCCAGTTGTTTTCCACGGCGACAATCACACCCTGCTCCCCCGCGATGGCATTCATGCATGTGATGCAGCAGGTCTTTCCAATAAATTCTTTGATGAGTTCTTCCGGCATTTTACTTTTTCCTCTTCTTTTTCTTCTGACATGATTCAAAACCCTGCTCATGTTTTGATTCCTCAAAATCACGAACAAAATCAACATCCAGAATATCACAAAAAACGATGGGTTCATTTGATTTAATTCTATTATAAGATTCAGGCAAAGGTCAAGAGGGAAGTCCTCACCCGATGATGACCGGGACTTCGATGTATGAAACTATCCTTTCCTTTAAATCAAGGGTCCAGTCCACGTCGTTTCCGAGCAGCTTGTTCAGGGCTATGTTCGGGATGTTTATGTTCTCTGCCATGCACGACATCGGGGTGCCGCCGGACATCCTGGTGTTTATCTCAAGGAGATAGGGCTTGTCGTCTTTCAGCTTGAACTGAATGTTGCAGGGATATTCCAGCTTAACCACATCCATGATGTCCTCTGACATTTTCAGTATGCTCTTGTCCGAGCTTATTTTTTCATCCCTTCCGCTGCCCTTAAAACGCGGGATGGCAATCAGTCCTTTTTTCGTGCTCAGGCAGTCAACGCTTATCTCGGAGCCGGGCAAGTATTCCATCACCATAAGGTCATCAAAACTTTTCTTCTCCTTAAGAACCCTCGCATATTTTTCAAATGAGACTTCTGCCCCGGGATAATTCCGGATAGTATCAGCCCCTTCCTCTTCTCTCGCAATCCGCCTGTAGCTCATCGCACCTTCGTCATTTACAAATTTCACGCAGATCTGCTCGTGCCTCTCGTGCATCTTCTTATATGTATCCACAAATTCAGAATAAGAATTGACCACAGCAAATTCAGGAATAAACAGGGACGGGATTCTACTCAGGAGCCTGTAGGTCCGCGCCTTGTCATTCAAAAGCTCCATTTTTTCGTAATCATCCAGCAGGACTTTTACGCCCATGTCATTGAATCTTTTTTTACACCTGCTTATGTCAACCATATTGCGACGCGGAACAAAAACCTCAATTCCATGTTCCCTGCAGAAATTCAATGCGAAATCCACATACTCATCTCCGTCTGAATCCGAATCAGGATACCACTCATCGCACACTTTTTGAATAACGGAATTCATCTGCCTGCTGCTTCCGACAACATAAATATCTTCCCGGCTGTCCTTTTTCATCAGCTCAATAATTCCATAAGCCGTACTGAACCAATGGTTAAACCAAACCCGTATCATTTCATTCCCCCGTCTATGCGTCCGCCAGTTTCTTTATGATTCCGCAACACTTGTAGTGCTTGAGCGGATATTCCTCCACCGGTACATTTTTTTCCTCCGCAAGTTTCAGCAAATGACTCAGCTGCGGGGAATCCATATACCTTTTGTCAACGATGATTTTCCACGGAAGCCGCCTCAGCAAAACCCTTGTCGCCTCCCCTATTCCGGGCTTCACAAGATTTATGTCATCTATTCCGAAATGTGATGCAATCTCCGCAACCTCATCCCTTCCGTTTCCGTCTTCAGGAATAAAATCATCCTTAGAAACATCCGAAAATTCCTTTTCTATCGCATCAATGAAAGAATACGAGAGATCGGAGTCTTTTAGCTCACCGTAGAAAACTGCCCCGTGAAAATCATCCGGACCGATCAAATCATCCCTCAATACGGTTCTGCTGATTAAGCCAGAGACGGTGCTGTTCAGGCATGAGCTTGGAATCAGTATGTCCTCGTGTGTCCCGCACAAATCCGTGATGTTCGCGGGATCTGAGATTACGGCCAAATCCGAAGAGACGTCCTTAAAATCAGCAAGCTCTTTTTTCAGCTCGCTCAAAATCGCTCCCTTTCCTATCCAGCCGTCCACAAACAGAATCTGCCCGGGAGTATGTCTGTCCAAAATGTATCTCATGGCATTATGGTCAATGCCCCTCCCCCGGATTATGGAGATTGAGTAATGAGGGACATCAATTTTATATTTCCATGCGATGTAATGCTTGATTAAAATGCCGATCGGAATCCCAGCACGCGCCAGAGAGACCAGAGCGACGTCCTTTCCTTTCCGTTCGATGATTTTTTGAGACAACCTGGCCACAGCATCCGCAACAGGTTTTGAAAACGCCACAAGAGACTGATTGTATACATCCATATATTTTTGCGTCGGCACATACTCAAGGGGCAGCATCTCGCAATAATGCTTTCCTGACTGAATCAGACGCTCCCTTTCCTCCGTGGTCTGCGGCTCAATCATTCCCGTAATGTCTTTAAGCAGGAGCTCGACATCCTCTTTCTTATAGGAGCTTCTCATTTTACCCACCTGATGACCCTTATGTCACTTGAAAATTTTTTCACCGCATTCACAAGGGAGTTTATGCCCGTGCTGTCTTCCAAAGCGGAGTCCGTTATGATTAAAACCCTGTCATAAAAATCCAGATTGTAAATATACGTTGTGCGCTCCGAATCGTACAGGCTCGAAAGCTGATAGCGTGAATGCAGGGGATAATTTTCCTCGCAACAGGCGCAGATGGGGCTTCGTGTCGTGGAATGGGTCCTGACGGTGTTTCCCAGCTCCTCGATTTTTTTTCCGGCAAATATCGCGGGATACATAAACTCTTCCGTCCCCAGAACAAGGATTTTTTTTCCTGACTCAATTCCCGTCTTTTCTATGATTTTATCCGCAAAAGTCTCGCATGACGCAGAATACTGTGCCGAATCAATAAGCCGCCTCGCGTTCATATATCCGCCGATTGAGACGAGCGTGTAATCCGCGGAAGACAAATCAGGAGGATTTTCAATTCCTTTTTTCTCAAACTCGGAGGCAATTTCCTCAAAATGTGTGCGGTCAATTTTTTCCAAAAACAGAAAGTCTATGTTTACGCCGGAATATTTTTCCATGTCGGAGGCCGTCATTCCGTTCAAAATGGACATGACAGAAAACGAAAGATTTCTTCCATATATTTTCCGAATCCGGTTGATTATATTGAGTATGGTTTTTCCGGTCGAAACCTCATCCTCAACAAAAATGATTCTGTCAATGCTTTCAATCACTTTGTCCAAATCATTCTTCACGAGTTTCTGTTCCGTCGCATGGCTGTGCTCTTCCGAAAAAAAGATATAGTCCGCACCGGGGATGATTTCACGCGTCGTCTGCATATAGGGCATCCCGGAACAGATTGCAACCTGCGCGCCAATCGCAGTCGCCGTCTCCGCAAACCCGATAAAAAGCAGACTCTCGTTTTCATATTTTCCCTCAATCAGTTTTGCAAGCTCCTCAAAAACAGAGAGCGAAACACTTGGAGAAACAGGGATGTGCTTTCCCTGAGTCGGATTCACAATCAGGTAGCCTCGTTTTGCATTGTTTTCTCTTTTCGCAATTGAAATAAATTTTCTTTCCATAATCTTTTTTCTAAATCAGAAATTCCAGGGTCTTTTCCAAAACAAAATCTGAAAATATTTTTTCCGTGGTATTCCGCAATATTTTATTTTTCAAGGAACCAAGTTCCCAGTTAAAATCCGAAGGAATCAGTCCTACGTCAGCGTCCTCAAGCATCGGGACATCGAACTCACTGTCGCCGGCGGAGATCATAAAATCAGCGCCCAGGTACTTTCGCAGACGTCTTATGGCAGACCCCTTGTCCAGTGACTTTGGAAGCACGTAGATTTTTTCACCGTTGTTGAAGACATCCACAAGATTTTCATCCAGGCGGTTTTTCAGGACGGCAACCATTTTTTCAGGGGCGGAACATTTTGTGAAGACAAATAAATTTTCTATGAACCTTATTTCAAATTTTCTGGACGCGTCTTTCTCAAGGATTTTCATTCCCCTGTTCAATTCATCAAGGCATGGCTTTACAAAATCCAGCGACTCGGCATACCAGGACAAGTCCTTCTCTCCGTCCACCAAAAGCAGTCCTCCGTTGCACACCAAAGCATAGCGTATGTCACCGATGCCGAAATCAATTCTTTTATATTGCTCGACCGATCTTGTTGTGACGGGAACAAAAAGAGTCCTGCGCTTCACTTCCTGCAAAAGGGAATAGGTCCGCTCAGTAACGTAAGAAATCTCCCTGCCCTGATACAGCTCAACGTTCCTTTTTTTGTCCCCTATATCATGCTTGTATGAGTAAATGAGTGTGTTGTCCAAATCCGAAGTGAAGACTGTCATAAAAAAACAACAAGAGACAGCTCTCATCTCTGATAACTGTCCCTTGTTTTCAACGATTATTTGCTTCTTACAAAAAGCTTGCGGATTAAATCCACGGGAATGATAAGAAGTCCCAGTCCCATAGACACCAAGAGAGTCTTCGGATCAAGCATTACGGTCTCGAAAACCGCGCCGCCGAATTCAATTATCACTGTCTGAAGAATAAAGATTGAGCCCATGACGAGCACGAACCTTTTGTTCTCACCAAGATGCTCAAAGAGATTTGCCCTCTCTGACCTTGTGTTCAGACTGTTGAAGATGATTGAATAGATGAAGAAGGCGAACATGAATGTCTTTGTGTACATCTCAGGATTCGCGCATCCCTCGGGAATAAGGCGCGATGTCAGTCCGCCCACGTCTTTCAAAATCAGGATGGAAACGAGCGTTATAAAGACAGACGAGCATCCGATCGCGGATTTTATATACTTTGTCAGGATATTGTCCGTGCGCAGGGCGGGCTTGTCGTTCATGTATCTTTCCAGAATCGGCTCACCACCGAATGCCATTGCCGCAAGAGTGTCCATAATCAGGTTGATCCAAAGAATCTGGACGATTGAGAAAGGCTCCACGATTCCAAGGACAGGCGCGAGGATGTTCATAAGCAAGGTGCTGATGTTGACCGTAAGCTGGAAAATCAGGAACTTTCCGACGGATTTTGCCATCGTTCGGCTGTTCAGCACGCAGTCCTTTATGGATGTCAATGAGTTGTTCAGGATGACGACATCACCGGCTTCCTGAGCGACAGCAGTACCGTCTCCCATGGCGAAACCGATGTCGGCCTGCTTGAGTGCGGGCGCGTCATTAACTCCGTCACCTGTCATACCGCAGACATTCTCCAGCTTCTGTGCGATGGACACAAGACGTCTCTTGTCCAAGGGTTTTGCGCGGCTTACGACCCTGAGGAAGGGAAGTTTTTCCTTGAGCTCATCGTCGGACATCTTTTCCAGAGTCTCATGCGTAAGGACGACATCCGTTTTCTCATCCTTGAGTATGCCCGCCTCCTTTGCGATTGCAACGGCGGTTTCCTCCGCATCACCCGTGACCATAACGACCTGGATTCCGGCCTTGTTCAGAATCTTGACCGTCTCGATGGCATCCTTTCGGACATTATCGCGGAGACAGAGAACCGCAAGAAGCACAGTCTTTCCGTTCGTGATTTTTGCGACGGACAGAAGCTTCATGGTGCGTTTCGCCTCATTGACCATCTGCTCCTCGACTTTCTTTTTGGACTCAGCCGTAAATGCCTTTTCCTCGCCGTTCGGAAGAACATAATGCGTCACCTGATTGATGATGTTTTCCGTGGCTCCCTTCCAGTAAACGGTTCCGTCCCTGAGCGTTACGGTCGCGCATTTTTTCTCTGAGTCAAATCCGCTGATCTCCGCAACCTTCTCAGGATCGTTCTTGGAATCATCATATCCGTTGTTCAAAGCATAAGTAAGCAGCGCGCGGTCCATGTTGTTGCTTCCAATGGCCTTTCCCTCGGAAACCTTCGCAAGATTGTTCAGGGTGATTGCCTCAATAAACTCTGAGTCAACGATGCTGTTCGTCACCTCACCGTCTCCCGTTATGAATTCCACGAGAGACAGATTTCCTTCCGTGATTGTTCCGGTCTTATCGCTGAACAGAACGTTCATGTAGGCGGAATCAGAAAAAGCTGCCTTGTGGCTTACAAGGATATTTTTCTTGTACATTGATTCCGTGTTCATGGATTGCACGAGACTGTTCATCATCGGAAGTCCCTCAGGAACCGCCATGATTACGATTGAAGCCATAAGCATTACGGCCTCGGCAACAAGGAGGAGAATCGTCACGACAAACTTCCCTTCTTCCCATCCGCCGTTGATGAGAGAGAACACGACATGCAGAACACCAGCGATAGCAGCCGCAGACACACCGATTTTACCGATGCCCGCCGCAACCTTCTCAAGTTTCAGGCTTGACGTATCTTTTCTCTCTTCTTCCTCATCGTCATCAGTAAGAGCCTTGTTTATCTTGCCGAGCTCGGAAGCGTCTCCAATGACCGTGGCGACCATATATGCTTCCCCGGACGTAACGACGGAGCCCATGAAAACTTTGTTCTCGGACGCATAATCCGTGCTCTCCGCCTCATCCATCGTGGACGCGGCTTTTTTTGTCTCATCGCGGGACTCACCGTTCAATGCAGCCTGGGAAACCTTTATCGTACCCTCGAACAAAAGTCCGTCAACAGGAACCTTGTCACCGGCCTGAACAAGAACAGTGTCTCCCTTTACGATTTCGCTCGTGAGGATTCTGATCAGCTTTCCGTTACGGATGACCTTCGCGTAAGTTTTGTTATATTCTTCCTGCAGGGCCTCGCTCCGGCTTGTGTTGCGATATTCAGACAAAGTGCTGAAACCGGTTGCAAGGGCGATCGCCATTATGATGCTGATAATCTCAACGACATCATTTCCGCCGCTCAGTGCAGGAACAAAATGTCCCAGGACCGCAAGCACAATCTTCAAAATCAAAGCGCCACACAATACCTTAATCCAGATATCGTCGAACGCCCCGATAAACATTGACCAAAGAGACTCCGACTCTTTTTTCGAAAGCTCGTTGGTTCCATTCCTTGACTTGCTTTCCGCGACCTGAGAATCAGAAAGTCCGTTCATCAAATCTATTTTGTTAATAGACGCCATATAAAATTCCACCTTATTATTTTATGTATGTCCATGATAAAAAAGGAGGAACCCGTTAAGGTCCTCCTTCTTTCTGAACCGTTTTTTTTTGCCTACGGAAGATTATTTATATCTTGCCGCAACCTCTCCGATGTATGAGGCCTGGAATCCTTCGCCTACAGCATTGAATTTCCATTCGCCACCTTCCCTGCAAAGCTCGCCGAAGATAAGGCCTGTTTTGCCGGAATAATTGTCGGTCAGGTTATAGCGGCAGATCTCGCTGTTATTGCTCTCGTCAACAACGCGGATGAAAGCATTCTGAACCATCCCAAAATGCTGCTTCCGTTCATTTGCCTTGTAGATGTTTACGGCAATGACAATCTTGTCGTACTCAGCAGGAACTTTTGAAAGATCCACTGAAACCTGCTCGTCGTCACCTTCGCCGGCACCGGTAAGATTGTCTCCATGATGATAAACCGCCCCTGATTTATGCTTCTTGTTGTTAAAGAAAACCATGTCATCATCCGACGAAAGCTTTCCATTCTTCAAAAGATAAACTGAAGCGTCGCAGTCAATGTCCTGGGCCGCCTTGAACAGAGCCGAGAAAAATCCCTTGGACTGCTGAACCTCGTCCCAACCGAGTCCCACACAAACTTTTGACAGACCGGGTTTTTCCTTAGTCAAGTTGACTTTCTGACCCTTTGACAAACTAATCGCCATATTTCCTCCTATACCTTATGCGACTTCAATTCCAAAGTAGGCACAGAGAGCCGCAAGCCCTCCCTGGAATCCATTTCCGATGGCATTGAATTTCCACTCGCCGCCATGCTTATAGAGCTCACCGACCACAATTGCTGTCTCAATGGAGAAATCCTCGCTCAGATCATAGCGGATTACTTCCTCGCCCGTAGCCTGATCCATAATGTGGATATATGCGTTGCTCACCTGACCGAAGTTCTGACCACGTGCCTCAGCCTCATTGATTGTGCATGTAAAGGCAATCTTCTCGACATTTGCGGGAACCTTTGAGAGATCGATCATAATCTGCTCGTCGTCACCGTCGCCGGCACCAGTACGGTTGTCTCCCATTGACTCAACCGCTCCGCTCGGATGCTTTGGATTTCCGTAGAAAATGAATTCCTTATCCGTCGGGCATTTTCCGTTTGCACCCACCATGAACGCGGATGCATCCAGATCAAAGTCCGCTCCGTCAAACGCATTCGCATCCCAGCCGAGACCCACCATAAAGTTCTGAACTCCGGGTCTCTCTTTGCTCAAACTAACTTTTTGTCCCTTTGCAAGACTAACAGCCATTTTATCTCCTCCCTTAGGCTACTTCAATTCCATAATGTCCGCAGAGAGCCGCAAGTCCTCCCTGGAATCCGCTTCCGATGGCATTGAATTTCCACTCGCCGCCATGTCTGTAAAGCTCACCGACTACGATGGCAGTTTCAATGGAAAAATCCTCACCAAGATCATAGCGGATAAGTTCTTCCTCCGTGTCCTGGTCCACAATGCGGATAAACGCGTTGCTTACCTGACCGAAGTTCTGACCGCGCTTCTCTGCCTCGTAAATGGTACAGGTAAACGCAATCTTTTCGATGTTTGCGGGAACCTTTGAAAGATCCACCATAATCTGCTCGTCATCGCCATCACCGCTGCCGGTACGGTTGTCTCCCATTGACTCAACGGCTCCGCTGGAATGTTTCAGATTTCCATAGAAGATAAATTCCTGCTCCGTGGGACACTTTCCGTTCGCCCCAACCATAAATGCAGATGCGTCCAAGTCAAAGTCCGCTCCGTCAAACGCATTTACATCCCAGCCGAGACCTACCAAAAGGTGCTTGATGCTGGGCTTTCCCTTTGTCAAATCAACTTTCTGACCCTTTGTAAGACTGATTGCCATAATAAACACTCCTATTTAATTATTTTTTCACCGGCGCGCCAAACTTGGAATTGAATTCGTTCTTGATCTTCTCAAGTTTCTGAGCGTCCTCAATTCGCTTTTTGTGACCATCGGCCTGAATCTTGTTGACTTCATCAATTCCATTGACGATTGTTTTCCATGTGGTCTCAAGAGTCTCAGCCGTAATGGATGTCTGAGATGAAAGCTGCATCGCGGTTTTGGCCGTGTCAACGGTGTTCTGGGCATTTCTTATCATCATCTCGTTCATCTTCTTGTCAAGCCCCGCAAGAGACTCGGTCATAATCTTCTGCCGCTTGAGCATGATGGCCTGTGCGATTCCCTGCTTCATAATCGGGAGACCGATAAGGAAGTACTCATTCACCTTGCTGATGATGTTGTAGTTCGTAAGCTGCTGGATGTTAATCTGCGGAAGAGCCTGCAATGCCACGCTCTGTGCCGTAAGAAGCATGGAATACTGCTTTTCCATCAGCTCTTTGGCGAGGTTCAACTTGCTGATATAGGTCGTAATCTCAGGATTTCCCGTCTGCTGCTGGAGTCTCGTCTGCTCCTCAATCTGCTTGTTGAGATTGATCGTGCACTGCTCCGCCGCAAAAATATAAATCTTCAGGGCATGGAAAGTATCCAGGTTGGCATCGTACATCATCGCAAGCTTTCTGTTACCCGCCCTTGACTCCTCCTCGTAGTTTTTCAGCTCAGCGTAAATCCTGTCAATGTCAACGCTGATTTTCTGATACTTGGCGATAAATGCCTCAACCTTCTTTCTGAGGTCGCCAAAAATCTTGCCGAAAAGACCGCCCTTGTCATTCAACTCGCTCGGATCAATCAGTCCGAAGCATTTCTGGAATTCCTTAAGGAGAGTGGTCGTCCTGCCCTCAAGCAGCATTGCGCGGGTCTGATCCTGAACTACGGCATCGGAAACCCTGGACATTTCTTCCATCGCTTCCTTACCGAACATCTGGATTGCATCGGAATTGCTCAAATCAATGGACTGCACCATGTTCTGGACTTCGGCGGAGTTGACCATCTCTTTTTCCATTTTGGCAAGCAGAGCCTTCTCATCAAACACAGCAGGAGCAGCATCTGCGGAAACGGCGGGAGACATCTGGTTGTTCATGGGCATCATCTGACCATTCATGGGCTGCCCATTCATCTGATTTGGCATCATGGCATTATTCATCATCTGGCCGTTCATCGGATTCGCCATCATTGTATTGTTCATCATTTGACCGCCCATCGGATTTCCCATCATGCCATTGTTCATCATCTGGCCGCCCATCGGGTTCTGCATCATCCCGTTATTCATCATCTGGCCGCCCATCGGGTTCTGCATCATGCCGTTGTTCATCATCTGGCCGCCCATCGGATTTCCCATCATGCCGTTGTTCATCATCTGACCGCCCATCGGGTTCTGCATCATGCCGTTGTTCATCATCTGGCCGCCCATCGGATT
>JAEEGL011982007.1_pt1 | contig 48356 bp, 28 predicted proteins | sample 9134231 | NCBI WGS metagenome assembly JAEEGL01 (sample SAMN16246548, study PRJNA631951) | gut metagenome | biome: gut microbiome; feature: rumen; material: fiber-attached | host: Bos | place: Iran: Karaj | collected 2018-10 | reverse complement strand
TCAACGCCTGCGAATGCTTCATAGCAGTCGTGGATAGTGCCACCGTTGTCGTAATCGTGGAGATAAACCTTGGTATCATCATATTTTACGGTGTAGTCAAATGGTACATAATACTGCCTTGGTGTGAGATTTGCGAAATCTGTTGTGCTTCCTGCCATAGCGCTGAGGAAGTTGTTCAGGCTGTTGAAGGGGTTGTCGTTACCTAGACCTGTAAGGTTAAGGATATCATCGTCAGCCATATAGCCGATATTCAGAGCATTGGGGTTCTCGTAAACATCCATTGTTGCGGGAATGATCTTATCTTTCTTGTAGTCCGCGGCGAATCGCCAGATATATGAAGCGTCAACCATGGAACTGATATTTGTTCTTAACGGATCATCGAGAACGTACTTTATGCCGAGTATTGAATCTGCAACCGGGTTGCATCCCTCATATTTTGACTCGAAGCTCTGTGTAAAGTAGCCCATTGTCTCAATGAATGTGATAGCTCTTGCGTTCATTACAGAGCTAGAGTGTGATATTCCTTTTAAGCCGTAAGCAAGGTCATCGTTGACCATTCGGTTGAAGGTTTTTTCTGCGCGGTAGAAGCCACCGTCATGTTCCTTGAGCTTTTTGACAACGTCTGGAGCTGTCATTATCTCGGTATATGTGCTGTGGTCGGAGTTTCCGACTTCCTTGAATATCTTTCTGAAAGAGTCGTAGCAGTTATATCCTGTTTCGAAGAATATCAGGAGAGCCATTCCTACTGTTATAGCATTCTTGGCTTTCTTTGTCCTTGTGTGGCTGTAGCAGTAAACTGCTATGAGGTATATAGCTCCAAGAATTAGGCCGAATGCAATTGTTCCAAGCCAGAGTTCTTCCCAGTGATCAGATCCGCGCTCCATATTTGCCTTGTAGGGGGCGATAGCTACGTACTTGTATTTCTCCTCGTTGTAGTTGAAGTCTTTCATTTTGGCGCAGAATATTGCTGTGAGACTGCCGACAATCGCCGCGGATACACCTGCACTGACAGGCGACATTTTGTAGCCTTCGAGATTGGAGAAGATATCTGCTGCCATTGATACGAACACGAATGAAAGCAGGAAAGAATATCTGTACGGGAGCCAGTTAGGATCCTGACCACCGTGCCACATCATATTTATGGGCTTTACATACATACTGAAAATGAGTATGAATGAAAGAAGTCCGTAGCCGATCTTCTTGTTTAACTTTATCTTCTTATTCATGAAGAAGAGCGGAATGAGCACGAATGTGAGAACGCCGCAGTATATCTCTGGACGTCCGTAGAAACGGGTTCCTTCGTCAACATTTACTGAATAGTACTGGTTCGGGAGCAGACATGGTACGAGCTCGAGAGGATTGAACATTGCTCTGTAGCTGTAATCCGGCACGGAGAAGTCGAACTTACCGAGAGCCAGTGCGTTGTAGACAGGCATTATCATAATATAACTGCACATTAGTACAACTAATGTGGATATGCCCATTCGGAGAACTACCATTCCGTACTCGCTGATATTCTTGAACTTACGGCTTGTACCGAAGAACAGGTAGTAGAAGAAGTAAATGGCTATGAATATCGCTATCATGAATCCGATATAGAAGTTAGCAACAAACATCAGAGCTGTAGGTATGATGTAGTTGATCTTTCTTCCGTCGTCTATGAGGTATTCGACGCCAAGGATTATCAGAGGCAGGAATACTGGTCCGTCGATCCACATCGGGTCTATGAGCTGGATAACGACGTATGCCATCATAGCGTACATTGTGGAGAACATGATGGACTGGAGCGGTCTGAGATTCTTTGATTTCTGTGCATAAATGCTGAATGTGAGACCAGCAGCGCCGACCTTTGCCATCTGCATTATCATTACGCTTTCGAGTATCATTTTTCTCGGGAGAAGCATGACAATCAGAGTGAATGGGCTCGCCAGATAGTATCCTATGATGCCCATGAAGCCACCGGAAAGGTTTCTGCTCCAGCTGTAAAAGGCACTTCCGTCACCCCAGAAAGCATCTCTGAGATATTCGAAGTAGTAAATGTACTGACCGTTAAGGTCCAGTGTGAGAACTGAACGCTCACCGAATGGATAGATGTCGAAGCCGATGTATGACACGAATGTAAGGAGAAAAGGTATCAGAAACGACGCTATATAGAATAGCGGCTTGTACTTTGCACCTTTTCTCTCAGCTATGATGTCTGCGGCTGTGATAGCAGGTTTAGTGCTGCCGATCTTGTTGCGGGCAGTTGTGCTTTTCTGCTTTGTGCTTGTAGCTTTTGACTTTGCCAATTTTGTTCCTCCTTTTGCTTCGGGTATATTTAGCCATAGTACACTGTTTTATGCTGTTTTTTATTGTACTGCAATGCTTTCCCTTTTGCAATAGAAAATAAAGGTAGTTTGGAAATAATTTTAGCTTCCATTTTTTATTGTAGTAGTTGTTGTTCTTTTTCCTTGAGTTTTTTCTCAGTGGCTTCTTCGATAGTTACCTCATATGAGACTTCGATACTTGTATGTACTCCCGCACCAGTTACGCCTTTAAAAAATCTATCTTTATAATATACTGTATACCTGCCAGCAGGAAGGGTGTTAAATTCATCACCGCTTACACTTTTACCATTTATGCCGGTAATTGTGCAGTTTTTTGTACTAAACTCGTAGGGGGGATACTGCAATTCTGATTCAAATTGGTATCCGGATTGATTCTTTACAATCAACCCGTCAAAATCTAGTTCTTCGCCGACATTATAAACTGTCTTTGTCGGATAAGAATAAATACCATTGTACATAACAGCTATTTCAGTGCCATAAGGAGAAATTGTTGTTGTTGTACTTGTTGTGGTGGTTGTTATAGGAGCTGTAGTTGTTGTACTATTAGTGGTTGTAGTGGCCTCGCTGGGGACAAGAGTAGAAATTTTGCGAAGGAGATATAGCTGGATTTTAAGAGCATCGTTAGAAGTTAATCCTAAAGTGATTGTTTCAACATCTGCCTGCAACTTGCCTTTGTATGTTATCCTATTTTGCGATGTTCCGTTAAGGTCATATTTATTTGGATTTGCTAAAGCCTGCATAATAAGCACTGCATCTGCCATATCAATAATGCTGTCGCAGTTAGCATCGCCGTAAAAAAGTTCATCTTTATTGGATTTGTTTTTAATAGTTACCTTGTAGGAGACATCAATATCATCAATCTTAATAGGGAAGAAGTCAGGATATAATAATTCTTGTGTTTTTATTGTATACTCGCCTGCAGGAAGGGTGTTGAAATCTTTCCCATATATCGTTTCCCCATTTTTGTCGATTACTGTACAATAGTCTTTATTGAAGTATTTTTCATTGTATGTGTTGCCGTCTTTAGCGCTTATTACTATTCCATTGATATCAAGGTCATCACCGGTTTCATAAACTGTTTTGGTAGGATATGAAACAACACTGTCAAATTTTGTATACATTCTTGTGCAAAAATCCGTTTTGATAGTAGTAGTTGTCGTTGTTGTCGTTGTTGTTGTGATACCAATTGGCTGTGTCCATTTAACAGTAGTTGCTACTAAGATGGGATCAAGTGAATAAATTTTATTAATAAGAAATTTCTGAATTGTCAGGGCGTCATTTGAAGTTAAACCAATTGAACTTATGTCTACATCGCCGCGTAACAGTCCTTCTTCTGTGATATGATTTTCATCAGTGCCATTGACTCCGTATTTTTGAGGATTTGAAAGACTCTGCATTATAATAATAGCGTCACCCATGTCAACTTCACCGTCAAGATTAGTATCTCCCCATAGAATACTTTCATCAGATGGTTCTAAAATCTGAATTATATATGAGAATTCAAAATCCTCAAAATCAATGTTCCAGTTTTCCGGAACCAAAATTGCTGCGCTTTTGTAACTTACTGTATAATCACCTGCAGGAAGTGTGCTGAGTTGATCTCCGCTTACAGTATTTCCATCTTTATCGGTAATTATGAAATCTTTGATTTTAAAGAAACTGTAATCCAATTCATCGATGATAACACCATTAATACGTATTCTTAGTTCCTTGATATTAAGTTCTTCACCAGGCAGGTACCATCTCCTATCCGGATAATCGACAACTTTCACAAACTTCTGTGTTTTAAATGTACTAGGAAGCGTTATTGATTCAAGGTTTTTACAGCCAGTAAATATACTTTGGCCTAAACTTGTAACAGAATCAGGGATTATTATTGAGCCAAGTTTGTTACAGTTTGAAAATGCATTGTTACCTATGCTTGTGATTGAAGAGGACAGATCAACTGATTCAAGGTTTTCGCAAGAACTAAAAGCAGAATCTCCTATATCTGCTGGAGAATCAGTGAAAGTAACTGATTTAAGTGCATCGCATACAGAAAAAGCTGATTTTCCTATATTTGTAACAGATACAGGGATAGTTATCGATTGAATCTTATCGCACCCTATAAATGCCGCTTCTTCAATACTTGTAACCGAATCAGGTATATTGATTGATACAAGGCTGTTGCAGTTACGAAATGCATCGCTTTCAATGCTCTTGATCGTATCAGGTATATTTATCGATTCAAGGTTTGTACAATCGTAAAACATACTGATGCTGATTCGATTTATCGAATCAGGCAGTATAACTGAAGTAAGGCTGCTGTTGCGTTCAAAAGCAAATCTTCCGATTCTTGTAACTGAATCAGGTATAGACAATGATTCGATACTTGAACAATCAGAAAACGCGCAATTTCCGATTCTAAGGAGTGAGTCTGGTAAGGTAATCGATTTTAGTTTTTGGCAGTATGAAAAAGCACAATCTCCTATACTTATAACCGAATCAGGTATAGTTATTGATTCTAGTGATGAGCATCCATAAAACGCATGTGATCCTATATTAGTAATTGAGTCAGGTATCGTTACTGATACTAAGCTATGGCAATCTTTAAATGCATCATCTTCAATAACTGTAACGTTATCTTGAATCAAAATTTTCTTGACAAGATAATCTTTAAAAAAATATGGCCCCGGACCGCTGATAGTAAGTAATCCGTTTTCATCAAGTGTCCAGTTTTTCTCGGTATTTTTGGGTATACGAGTTTGTAAAGCATAAGGATCATCATAATAATCAGATTCGACTAATTCAAGATCCCCGTAATAAATGTGATTATTATTTGGATTAATATACAGAACTCCTGATAATATATCACCTTTTTTTATGCCGTCAGGCATTATATGATCTTCTTTCGTACTTGTTTCTTTGTCTATTGTGAAAGAGCCTGTATCTTTCAGTTTTACTCCATTTTCCGTACCGTATGTAAACTCTTCGACTTCTGTATTGTCAATTCTTAAGAATTTTGAATCATTATCCGAAGGATTAATATATACTTGGAAATTGAAATCTGACAAGTTATAAACTTCTCTTTCATCAGAATCGCCTTTAGCTTTGACATTAATAAAAGTCTCATTTTCATTTGAAAATCTGACGGTGTAAGATGTATCCCCTGGGAGCTTTGGAAAATCATCAACATTATATATTTTGCCATCTGGATCAGTTATCAATATATATTTAGGATCGATTTTTTCTATTTCAAATACATTTTCTTTTCTTAAATAACCGCCTGACTGAGGTGTCCAATACCAGATTCTAATAACTAGACCTCTCAGATCTAGTTCTTCGCCCACATCGTAGATGGTTTTTGTTGGCAGATTTATGATTCTGTCAAAGCGATCTATATCTTTTTTATAGAACAATTCATCTTGTTCGGTTGTAGTAGTGGTGGTAGTAGTTGTACTAGAAGTAGTAGTTGTTGTTGTTGTTCTAGTCGTTGTAGTAGTTGTCGTTAGTGATAATGATGTGCTTTCTGTGGGTATTTCTGAATCTGCAGCAAATACCACATCAGATTTCTGAACATAGTTATACGTTTCCGAATTTGAGTTTGGAACTGTCATCATTGATGCCATCATTGCTGATGAGACTATCATAGATATGATTCTTTTGAATTGCATAGTAATCTCTCCCTTATTAAGTAAATTGTTTTGATATCTTAGGTGGTTGATATCTCTTCTGGTTTGTTTGACTTATAATGTCTTGTTAATCTTCTTGTGAGGTATATATATATTAGACGTATTAGTCCGTCATTTCTCTCACATTATTTCAAATTTTTTCGTAGTCCAGTGAACAGCAGAACAATATTAGTATTTTTGAATGTATTCTGCTTTTAAGGCGATGCAGCAGAGAGTACCTTTAAGAGAAATTTAGAAATATAGTATTGATGTAAGAAAAAAAGAATTTAACTGACAAAGTTTGAAGTGGACGAGGGGAGCTGTATGCGGGAAAACCGCACGTACAGTTCTTAGAGGAGTCTATTTCGATTGTTACTAAAAGAAAGGAATAGATTTACTTATGCAACAATAGAATCATGCTATACAACAGAAGAAACGACAGGAATCGGAGAAGATCAGTCGACATCTACATACTATCACTTTACAGTTAGATTTGATGATACCAGTGAGATATTTAAAAATTTTATAGGATCTATGTATGCCAAGAGTTTCAGGACAGGATCAAGGGTGTTTGTGGTTAAAAATAAAATAAGCAATTACGATGTTTTTGCTGCAGAGCCACTTATTGATTCTGGTGCTGACTCGCCGCCGATTATGTCAACTAAGAAATCTGAAATCCAATTATCCGGAAATGAAACAAGGAATGTTTTTATTGATGATATTAGATTTTATCAGCTTTCGGAGGCTGATATTCAGTCTATAAAAGATCTCAGGAAGAAACAGTTCAAAACCCTGCTTATTATTATTGCTTTCCTTGATTTGATACCGATAATCGGTGCAATAGTCATGACAGCTTCTTTTGGTTCGTTTTTTATCACTTTTATAATCGTGCTGATCATACTTAGTATAACAGCATTTGTGATCGGATGCTTATTTAAAAATATGCTGACGAGTAATCCTGGCGAAGAATACTCAGCAAGGCATGTTATAATAACAGATAAGCGTACAGAAAGCGTTATGTATTCATCCGGTCAGAGTAACAATACTATTTTTTATTCTTTTGAAACAACAGATACACATGAAATATTGAGCAACATATGTTTAGATGATACAGAAGCCTTGATTCGTAAGGTGGGTACAGAGGTTATTCTTGCAAAAAATATAAATGGAACTTATAAGCTTTTCAACATTTGATTGATAAACAAAGTATATACCTATTAAGGAATAAAGGAAGTTAGAAGGAAAATCCCCGACACACATCATTTGGTGGTCGGGGATTCTGTTTAACATATTTAAATATTAGGCGTAACCTGTTAGCTTGCTTTTGTTTTGTCCATTTTTTCAAGCATCTTATGCCAGTAAACGTATCCGAATAGCCGCTTTGAATAATCTTCAAGGTATTCAAGCTTTGCCTTTAGATGTGGGTATTTTTTCAGCTCTGAGTCACCTGTAAGGTACATTCTATCTTCCAAAACATCGTAATCCCACATAAACAACTGTGCAATAAGTGTTGCTCTGTCTTCCATAGGAGTTACCATGCTGTAATCTGAAATGAAATATGGTAAATTATACATTGTTTCACCATTTTTCTTGGCATTATAGAAAGTAGGTGTATTTAAGTCGGTTCCTGCATTTTCGCTATACTCATCAAAATCATAATAATACATAAAATTCTCTGGATTGAGCATTGACCATCCAGCGTTGTCAAAATAACCAAGCTTGGTTTCGATAAGGTTTTCTACTGAATGCCACATCTCATGATGAAGAGTCTCACCTTTGTCATAAATCTCATTGCTGCAAACTGCGATATCGTACCAATCACCTGTAGTAAATGCGATTCCAGCAGAAGTAAAAGATGAATAAGAATCGTTCTTCAGTTCTTTAACTAGTGAAATACGCAGACCGCATTGTCCGTTTGCACTTTTAAAGTAATCGAAGAATCCTTCAGGATACATAGCAAGAGTTTTTCCTAGTATTTTGACCCTTTCCATTTCATTTTGGAATGAGAATTCATCTTGATTTTCCTCGTTTGAAACGAAAATGTATCCTGTATTACCCTCAGCATTTTTTACTTCGTTTCCAACTAGTATGCGTACTCCGAATTCCTTTTCAACCTTATCGGCTTCATTACGTATTTCCTTGAAAGCTTCTCCTATATTTACTGGTTCTTTAAGTTTATATTCCAATATATCAGTGCTTTTAAGCTTGGTATTGAAGTTCAGTTTATTTGAGTCTATCATAATAAGACTGCTTTGTTCGTCCGAGTTTTCCGAACTATTCATGCCTACGAGCCACTGATTGGTTTTGCTGAAGTAATAGCAATTATTATAATATACTTCACCAGAAATATCAATATCTGCATTTGCTGAAACACCGTTTTTTACATCAACAAGCGTAATTCCTTTGACTGCTGACCAATCAGACCTGATAAGCATTAAATACTCGCTTTGAGAATTGCTTTTAAATCGCAGCAACTCATTTGAATCGAATTCAAACCTATATGCATTCTCAACGCTTTTTCCATCAATACTACCTGTTTGTAATATTATATCATTGCTATCCCAGTCATTGTTGTTAAACACGAAGTTTTCTTTGGTAAGTAAGATATTATCGAAGGAATATGGCAGATCAAGGATTTCCTTACCGTCTGAAGGCGAAATGATATCAGTTTTTATACCGCTCAGATTTTCTTGTGAAGCTTCTCTAGCAATCAGAAATTTTCCATTGTCTTGGTCAAAATAATATTTTGAATATGTCTCCAATGACAAATGTTTGCTGACTTCACCATTTTTATTTAGCTTCATAATACATTTTTCCGAATCATCTATCCAGTATATGCAGTTATTTTCCATATCCAGACGGATGCCACTGAAACCACTTTTTACTTCGTCTATTTTGATAGGTTCGCTGCCATCTGCAGGATACAACGTGATTTTTTCGTTTCCTACTTGATCTATAGCAGCTGAAGTTACAATAGTGCCATCAGCGAACATTCCACGCAGTTCCTGATAGAGGTCTGTTATTTTTATTGTTCTGACGATTTTATCAGATATAGGATCAAATATATAGCAGTTTTTTGAAAATTTAGTTATGCATTGAACAACTATAGTATTATCGGTTCCAGGAAATATACCTGTGATAGTACCATCGACGTCAAATCCTTTGAACACCTTTACGCCAGTTAAGAATTCTCTTAAAGGAACAGCTCTTTCCTTTACAGTTGAAGAATAAGCGTAATATGAAAGTATCTTTGACGCATCAACTGCGTCTATTATATTATCCTTGTTTACATCAGCCGCGAATTTCTGACCAGCATTGAAACTGCCGTCTACATTTGTAGAGATCATGGCATAGTAAGATAGAGCCATTGAGGCGTCTACCGCGTCAATAATACCATTATCATTGATATCTCCACATGTAAAATTCTTTGGAGCCTTACCTAGTGAAACAAACTTATATCCGCATGCTTTCGCATACTTCTCGGCTGTTGAGCCGTCATAACCGCATATTGTACCGTTATATTCGATAGCAGTCACATTTTCGTCAGATCCATAAGAATTGCAAATGGTATATTGATCACTACTTATAGTACACTTGGGATCCAATATTGTTATTGAACTTAATGAACTGCAGCCTGCAAATGCTCCGACGTTAATCGACGAAATACTTTCAGGGATAACAATATCTGTCAAAGAACTGCAGTTTTTATATTCCAATGCCGATATTGTTGAATCCGAAATTATAATATCTTTAAGAGAACTGCAACCACAAAATGTGCTTCCTGTATATTTTTTTGTACCTTCTGGAATACTTGCGCTTGTTAAAGCAGAACAGCCGAAAAATGCAGAGAAACCGATGTATTTTACAGTGTCGGGAAGAACCACCGTTTTTAATACCGTATTTTCACGCTTTACAACTCCGTTTTCGTTTTTTTCAATGCTAAACGCAAAATCTGCAATACAATTTGTACCTTCTTTAACGGTAATCTCTGTCAAATCAGGTGAGGATCCCTTTATCTGGCAGAAAACTGAACCGCAGTAGACAGGACCGTTATCCTGGCTTTCCAACCAGGGAGTTCCTTTTACTACATTCTTGCCAAACTTTATAACTTTATTAGAAAAATTGATTGTTTTCAGATTAAGGCAGTTTTCAAATACAGAATCGGATATTTTTAGTACATTATCTGGAATAATTACATTATCTAGCTTATCACAGCCTTTAAACGCTTCATATAATATTTCCATAAGCTCGCCAGGAAACTCAACGCACTCAAGCTCATCGCAGTCCATAAATGCACGAGTTTCAATTTTATAGACCTTGTTGGGAATCTTATATTTTTGCCCTGAATGGTGTGGAGGATAACGCAGTATACTGTCACCATACTTGTTGAAAAGTATACCACTTTTACTGCTATAATTATTATTTTCAATGGCAACATTTATGGATTCAAGAGAGCTGCACCCTTCAAAAAAGCAATCTAAGCTAATCAGCGATTTTGGAATATTCAGTATTTTTAACTCCGAACAATTGTAAAAAGCTCCGTCATTAACATTAATTACAGTATCAGGAATTGTAAATTCTCCCTTGACCTTATCTGTACTGCATCTGAGAAGCTGAGTCCTGTTAGAAGTGTATACGGTATTATCTTCTACAATATAGGCTTTATTGTTCTTATCAATTTCAATTTCAGATATATTGTTCAGTTGATAGAAAAGATTGCCGATTTGAGTAATGCTTGCAGGGATTTTTACGCTTGTAATTTTATCAGCATTTTTAATATATATGTATGGGCTGATTTCAGTAACAGGGAGTTCATCTATTTCAGCCGGCAGTTCCAAAACTTCATCGTCGCTGTAATTAGCATCCAAGCAGACGTGATCTTTGTATTTTGTCCATTTCCAAGCCTTGCTTGTCTCTGTATTTTCAGGATCAGTCTTGTATTTTTCTTCAAGAGGAACGAATTTACTACCTATTTGTTCTGCATATCTTTGAATAGAAGAACCACTGTAACCATAGAATGTAGTGCATGGCAAATCCACTACTTGTGAAAAAGAGGTAATATAAAGCGGATCATCAATAACACAGTGGGGATTTTCAATAGTGATTGATCTGAGCATTTGGCAAATAGCCAGAGAACCTTTATCCAACTTCTTGATATTTGAAGGTATAACTATTTCCTCTAATGAATAACAAGACATGAAAGTACCGCTCTCTATGGTCTCCATTGCATTGGGAATATGTACTTCCTTTAACTTAAAACAGTTGTCAAATGCATATTGACCGATATATTCTATGGAGTCGGGAAGATTGATCTCCGCAAGATTCTCACAGCCATTAAAAGCAAATTCGCCGATATACCTTATACCGTCGGGAAGAACTACAGATACAAGATTTTGTTCCCCAATCCGCATATCATCTAACAGAACTGAAAAAGCATTGTCATTTATACCAACTGTGCCGTCTTTAACTACTAACTTAGTATTCTCTGGAAGCGATCCCTTGAGTGCGTACATAATTGAGCCTGTATATACTGCTCCGTCAGGTTGCGATTTGTACCAAGGTGTATCTTCCAATGAATTACAGCCAAATTTATATGTTTTAGCTGAGAAGGTTATTTTTGAAAGGCTTGAACATTCTTTAAATGCGCCTTTACCAACCTCTATAATACTGTCAGGGATAATCAAGTTATCAAGTTTACTGCATTTCATAAATGCTGATTCACCGATGATTTCAACAGAATTCGGAATATCAGTACTTTCAAGAGATAGTGCATTATCAAATGCACTATCTCTTATCTCTTTTACACTGTCAGGTATAGAATAGGCATTATTTTTACTGCTAGCTGGAAATCTGAATAGCTTTTCCTTTGTTTTATCAAATAAAACACCTTCAGAGCTGCTATAAACAGCATTGTTTTCATCAACTTCTATATTTTCAAGAGAGTTGCAGCCTTTTAAAATAGTATCTTTCATCTCATTTACAGAAGATGGGATACATATTTTCTTGAGATTCTTACAATTGGTAAAAGCATTGCTTTCAACACAAGTAACTGTATCGGGAATTGTGAATTCTCCTTCGGCAGTTGTGAGACATCTTATCAACTTAGTCTTGTCGGAAGTATAAACGGCATTATTCTCAGTTATGAAGCTTTTGTTATCTTCACTTATTTTCACCACTTCGAGGCATGGAAGATCTCCTAACAGACTTCCAAGATCGGTTATCGTTGCAGGTATATGCACAGACAAAACCATGCCGTTTGGATCATATACACTTGTTTCGTTTCTGAGTTCCGTAACAGGCAGATTGTCAATCATTTCAGGTAGAAACAATTCTTCTTTGAAATCGTAATAGGAGTAAAGTTTAATGTGATCTCTGTATTTTATATATGCCCATTCATTGTTGTAACATAATTCAGATTCATTGATATTGTCGTATTCAGACTCCGCTTTTGTAATGAAAGGAATAGCTAAATTGCTGCTTATGCCTGTAAATGCAACTACTGCGGCACTTATAAAGCTTAGGATTTGTTTTTTCATAAATTACCTCCAAATTATTATTCTATACCTGTTTTTTATTAGGAATACTATATTACTTCATATTCATTATTATATATCTCATTATCCAGTATAACATATTTGCAAAAATTACGCAAGAGTAAAACACAACAGATTTCGCCGATGGCTTAATTATTTCATGAGCTATTGTAAATCAGCAGTCAAATACACTATGCAATGCCTGAATGAAAGAATATGTTGATGGACCCAGCATAAATTCAAAAGATTCAGAGGACACAAAATCAGAGCTAAAACATGGCTTCAAGAATTAGCAAAAAGAGAGCCCAACATGTTTGCACATTGGGCTCTCGGTTGGAAACCATAATGGGAATACAAAGAGCCGTGTGAAGTGAGAGCTTCACGCACGGTTCCGTGAGAGCCTTGTGGTGAAAGTCCACTTGGCTACTTGACTGAGAGGTCGGCGGCGTAATCGTCGCCTCCTATTCGATTACACATCATAACAGTCCAGTTATTTTACTCTGCTGAGACTGCCTTTATTTACTATAAAAACACTGTCAGATATATCCATAAGAGCTTTATCGTTATAGGAATCAGTATAGAAACAATCTATACGCTTTTCACCATACAATGCCTTATATCCCTTGACTTTATTTTTACCAAAATTAAGATACTTTACCTTCATTTTATCAGGATCAATTCTGCTACTAATAATATTGTCAGTGTTGATCAGATCACGTATACCGTTTATTAAAAAATCAGGACCTGCAGTAATGATAACATCGTCCTTTTCAATCATATCAAGCATTTTCCTATCAAGTTTAGATTTATTCTTATTCCAAAAACCATCCACTGCATCATATATTTCATTCTTGCTACGTAAAGCATTCCTCAGGAAATCGTTTATAGCATTAACCATCTTTTTCTTTTCTACCATGCAAAGCTTGTACTTTATCAGGTTAATAAAGATCATGGGCAGGTACAGGATGATTCTCTTATTGTTTTTGATCATATATAGTGCGAGGTCAACAGCACTCTCTCCATGATACAGTGTATTGTCAAAATCAAAGACTTTCATTTTTTACCTCCAAGGTTGATAAAATAATTATATCACATTTAATCTGAAAATGCAAAGCCGTGATAGATGACATATGTAATTAGTAAAGTTACAAATGTCATTCATAAAGTGACAAATGACACCTTAAAAAGTTCTATTGAATGTGATAATATATGATTATCCCAAATATAAATAGTTCAACCCCTAAAGGCGCCAAAGGTTTGAACTATTCCGCATTCTTTGATGGCCTTATCTTATATGTTCCATTTTAATATTAAAAATACTAAATAAAGTAATCATTAATGCTTCGGCATAATTTCAAATGTGCATACAAAAACATTTATGCGTATGCTTGAAGAGTCGGATAAATGCAAATTGATTGATATTCGATAAAATGTGGAAAAGGACACAATGATTCTATATTTTGAATAGGGTGCCTATTGTTTATTCTATCAATTCATTTGCTTAAAATGGTAATTTTTTTACCTCTGTTCAAAAGATTATACATTTAAAAACTAGCGCTAAAAAATCTTATTTATTAATTTTATATATACTGTTGGTAAATCACAAAAAGAAGAAAATACACAATGAATATTGTGTGTGAAAAAGCAAACGAAAACAAAACCAGAAATTATACTGTATTTGGTGTTTTAAACAAAGTTTTGGGCGCGCATTGACATATGAAAACATGAATGCTATAATAAATTACAAGATGTAGATATTGGTTACAAGTATACAGATTGAGTTAGATTTAAAAATTTATGTTATATTTTTTTTATATATAAAATCGGGTGGTAATCATCAAATGCAAATCAATATCAGCAGGAGGGTAATTTACTTTTAATGCCATAGGTTTCTGTTGCTGCGTCTTTTGCACTCATATGCTGATATCGTCCGATTTTTTATATTATGTCTATGATATATAATATAGCTCTTTAGTATATGATTATAATGTTTGTACAGGAGAGCATTAATAATGCGTAAAGAAGAGATTGAACTTAAAGAAATATACTCGTTGCTTTTCAGGAAGCTGTGGCTCATTATTACAGCAGCCCTGATTTGCGGCGCTGCGGCGTTTATCTATGCTGAGCTCTGTATTCCGCTTAAGTATTCTTCGCATATTTCCATGTATGTGCAGAGCTATTCACGCTTAGATGATGAGTCAGAGCAAAGCTACAATAACATCAGCAATTCAAAACAGCTGATTAATACTTACATAAATGTTCTTGATGATGAAGCTGTTCTAAATGCTGTAGGCGTTAAGCTAATGCACAGCTTTGAATATGATATGCTTGACGAGAACTTTACAATATCTAACGGAGCCATAGTTCCAGCGTCAATAGGCAATTGCTTACACATTACTTCGTCCACGGATACAAATGCTCTGAAAGTAACAGCAACAACACAGAATGCAGAACTTTCTGCTGCTGTTTGCAATACTTTGGCAAAAGTTGCGCCAAGTTATCTTAGAAAAGCTGTTGGTGCCGGCGGAATAAATACGATTAATTCAGCAAAGATATACAGAACTCCTGTGTCTCCCGATGTTAGGCGATATATACTTTTGGGTGCTCTTATTGGAGTAGTACTGACGGTGACGCTTATTATAGCGGCTTATTATATAGATAACACTATCAAAACAACAACTTTTCTGAGTGATACCTATAATAAACCGGTTATCGGTACGATTCAGGCGTTTGATTTGGATAGGAACCTGAAAAGCGTAAAACTTGACAGATATTTGACCCTTACAGACTCAAAAGTTCCGTTTTCTGTTGTTGAAAGTTATAAGTCAATCAGAGCTAACCTCGGTTTCATGCTTTCAACAGGTGATAAAAAGATTTTCATGGTTTCTTCGACAAGACAAGGCGAGGGAAAATCCACAACAGCTGCAAATATTGCGCTTGCGTTAGCAAATGGTGGTTCAAAGACCCTTCTTATTGACGGAGACCTTAGAAAGGGCGTTCAGTCCAAGATTTTCAGTGTCAAGAACAGCAAAGGACTTTCAAGTGCTATCAGCAGAATGGCGCATATAGATGAATGTATTTTCAGAGATATTGAGGATAACCTTGATATACTACCTTCTGGACCAGTGCCACCGAATCCCTCTGAGCTGCTTGCTTCCGATAATATGACAAAGATGCTTGAGAGGCTCAGCAAAAAATATGATACAATTATCATAGATACTCCGCCAGTAAACGTTGTTACAGACGCTATGGAGCTGGCTAAAAAAGTATCTGGAACTATTATGGTTGTCCGCTACGGAAAAACCACTAATGATGATGTTGATGAAGCAATGAAGAAGATAGGCTTTTTCAAGATAAATTTGCTTGGTTTTATTCTAAACGGTGTAAAAACGAAGCGCAGAGGCATATTTTCTTTAAAATACAAATATGGCAGCTATGGCTGCTAATAAAAAGAATGCAGCTTTATCCCTCAAGGCTGCTGAATAAAGACGATAAAGTCAACCTTCTGAAAAAAGCGACATAAGATAGAGAATGGAAAATATATTAAAATAAAGGAGCAGATCGAATGCGTTCGGTTAAAATGAAAGATAGTGCTAAAGAGATCGGCAGTATCGTTCAGAACTATGATCCCAGGTTTGCAGGGATTGAAAAGTTTAAGCACAAGCTTTGGCTAGCGTCGCCAACAATGCACGGTGAAGAACAGAAATGGGTAGATGAAGCGATAAGGACCAACTGGGTATCTACGGTTGGTGAAAATATTAATGTTATTGAAAACAAGGTTTGCGAATATCTTAACGTCAATTGTGCTGTTGCACTGTCTTGTGGAACAGCGGCACTTCATTTGGCTATAAGACTTGCAGGCGAAAAACTATACGGTATACCGAGAGTCGGCCACGGCAGTCTTGAAGGTAAAAAGGTATTTGCTTCCGATATGACATTTGATGCAACCGTCAATCCAATAACATACGAAGGCGGTGAGCCTGTATTTATTGATACAGAGCCTGATACATGGAATATGTCTCCGGAGGCTCTTGAAAAGGCTTTTGAAATTTATCCTGATGTTAAGCTGATAGTTATTGCACATCTTTACGGTACTCCGGGAAAGATTGATCTTATCAGAAAAATAGCGGATAAGCACAATGCTTTGATAGTTGAAGATGCTGCTGAGAGTTTTGGAGCTACATATAATGGCAGACAGACAGGTACATTTGGAGATCTTTCAGTAATATCGTTTAATGGTAATAAGATAGTAACTGGAAGCAGCGGTGGTATGCTTCTATGTTCGGACAAGGCTGATGCGGATAAGATACGCAAATGGTCCACGCAAAGTCGTGAAGCTGCACCGTGGTATCAGCACGAGGAACTTGGTTACAATTATCGCATGAGCAACATAATTGCAGGTATTGTAAGGGGACAGCTTCCTCATCTTAATGAACATATTGCGCAGAAGAAAGCTATTTATGAGAGATATAAGGAGGGACTTTCAGATCTTCCTATATCCATGAATCCATTTGACGCTGCAATCAGTGAGCCGAATTACTGGCTTTCCTGCATGATTATCAATCCTGATGCTATGGCACTTTTTGTACGTAGCGGCAGTGAAGAATTGTGGACAAGCGAGTCTGGAAAAAGTTCTCCAGGTGAAATACTCAATGCTTTATCAAGATTTAATGCAGAAGGCCGTCCTATTTGGAAGCCGATGCATCTTCAGCCAATCTACAGAAGTCATGGTTTTATTACTTCTGACGGTAACGGCAGGGGCCAGAGTAATGCTTACATTGAGGGCAATATGACAGATGTGGGTGCTGATATATTCCAGAGAGGTTTATGTTTGCCTTCCGACAATAAGATGACCGCAGAGGAACAAAATGTGATCATCGACATCATTCACAGGTGCTTTAATTGAAAAAGTCACAGTTCAAAGAGAGCATAAGGAATAACAGGCACAGGATAAAGTTCGTATTTTTTATAGTTTACTGCATTTTCATTGTCTGTTATACGCTTCTTTTGAGAAAACAGGGTGCATATCATAAGGCTGATATGCGTTTTATGTGGGCTTACCGAGAAATGCTAGCTGGGCATCCTAAGTGGAGAATCGATGTTTTGCAGAATATCTTCAATATTCTGTTCTTTGTCCCCTTCGGAATGTCATTTCCTCTTAGCTTTGTGAAGCGTCTGCCGACTATATTCAGAGACAGGGAATGGCTTGCTGTACTGTGCAGCGGTCTCGTGTTTTCGGCATTCATAGAAATTACGCAGTATGCGGCAAGATTGGGCCTGTGTGAGCTCGATGATGTTATCTGCAACAGCCTGGGCACTTTGGCTGGTTATTTATTAATTAAAGTAATAATAAGCTTTTCAGGAAAGAAAAGCAATAGTTAATGATAAAAAATAAATACGGAAGGAAAGAGCATATGCAACTGCATCGAAAAAGAGGCTTTTATGAAAAATACATAAAGCGGCTGATCGATATTATATGCGCTCTGCTAGCGATAATTCTTTTTAGCTGGCTCTATGTTATAATAGCAGTTATTGTGAAAATAAAAATGGGATCTCCTGTATTCTTCAGGCAGCCGCGTCCCGGTATTGTTGATCCAAAAACAGGTGAGGAAACTATTTTTGATATGTATAAATTCCGTACAATGACTGATGAAAGGGACGAAAAAGGAAATCTGCTGCCTGATGAGCAGCGGCTTCCGAAGTTTGGAAAGTTCCTTAGGGCAACGAGTTTGGACGAACTTCCTGAGGCTTTCAATATTTTAAAGGGAGACATGAGCATAATTGGTCCGCGTCCGCAGTTGGTACGTGACATGGTGTTCATGACTGAAAAGCAAAGAATGAGACACACCGCTGTGCCTGGTATGAGCGGACTTGCCCAGACAAACGGCAGAAATGCAATCAGCTGGGAAGATAAGCTTAACTGGGACCTGAAATACATCGAAAAGGTAAGTTTCATCGGAGATATGAAGCTTGTTGTTAAAACAGCTATGCAGGTGTTTATAAGAAAAAAAGACGAAATAAATGCAGCCGAGACCGATTTGGCTCTTGACTACGGTGATGTATTGCTGGCTGAAGGTAAAGTCAGCAAGGAAAAGTATGATGAGTTACAGGCAGAAGCGAGAAAACTTCTGGAAAAGCATGAAAGGAAGATTTAAATGAAAAAATACAGCGTATTAATGTCATTGTATCAGAAAGAAAAACCTGATTATCTCCGTTCCGCTTTAGATTCCATGATCGGTCAGACTGTTCAGCCTGACGAGATCGTTCTTGTAGAGGATGGTCCGCTGACTGAAGAGCTCTACAACGTAGTAGGTGAATATGAGGATAAATATCCGGAACTTTTCAATGTATTGGTTCTGGAAAAGAATCAGGGCCTCGGGCTTGCTCTTAATGCAGGACTCAAGGTTTGCAGAAACGAGCTTGTTGCCCGTATGGATACCGACGATATAGCTGTTCCTGATCGTTGCGAAAAGCAGCTCCGCTTTTTTGAAAACGATCCGAATTTGACCATACTTGGTGGACAGATTGAGGAATTTATCACTTCTCCCGACAAGGTGGTAGGCAGACGTGTGGTTTCGCAGACAGACGTAGAATTGAAGGAATTTATGAAAAAACGCTGCCCTTTCAATCATATGACAGTAATGTTCAGAAAGAGCGATATAATAAAGGCAGGCAATTATAAGGACTGGTTCTGGAATGAGGACTACTACCTCTGGATCAGACTTGCCCTCGAAGGTTGCAAATTTGCAAATCTTCCTGATACACTTGTACATACCCGTGTAGGTGCAGATATGTATCAGAGGCGCGGTGGAAATAAGTATTTCAAGAGCGAGATGGGTATTCAGAAGCTGATGCTTGAGAAGAATATGATAAGTTATTCCACATTTATAATGAATTCGGCAAAAAGACTGATCGTTGAGAAGCTCATGCCGAACAAGCTCAGAGGCTGGGTTTTCCAAAAGTTTGCAAGAGAATAATAAGAAATACGGGAGAGGTATATGATATCCTACAAGCAGCTTCTAAACAGCGTACCAAAGCAAGGTTTTTTAAGAGAATTGACCGAGGATGAGAGCAGAAAGCTTAAAGAGCTTTTTTTGTCGGCATATACTGACATATACAATGCTTGTAAAAAGCATGGCATAGAGGTAATGCTCATAGGCGGAACTCTTTTGGGTGGGGTAAGGCATAAGGGCTTTATTCCTTGGGACGACGATTTCGATCTTGCTATAAGCAGGGAGCACTTTGAGAAGCTTAAAAAGGTATTTGATAAGGAGTTGGGCGGGAAATTTATTCTCAGCGCTCCGAATTGCAAGGGAAGGGCAAGACAGCGCTTCCCTCAGATACTTATCAGGGACACTAAGTTGGTCACAGTTGAGGATGATGGCGTGGATATCCCACATAATATCGCTGTTGATCTCTTTATAATTGAAAATGTTCCTGAAAACTCCCTGTACCGCAGAGTTAAGGGACTCTTTGCCACAGGTTTGATGTATATAGCAGGACAGGTACAAACATATGAGGGACGGAACGAGACCCTCAGAAAGTATCTTTCTCAAGCTGAGAATGGTGCGGAGGTATATAGAAAAAGGCTCTTTATGGGAAGAATTTTCTCGTTCATGAACAGCAATAAGTGGTTCAATTTAGTGGACAAGGCTGTTCGTTACAGGAAAAAGACCTCGTTATCAAGTATTCCAACCGGAAGAGGTCACTATTTTGGCGAAATAATAAAAACAGACTGTTTTTTCCCTGTGGTCAAAGGCGTTTTTGAGGGCAAAGAGGCTTTAATGCCACACAATTACAAGCAGTATTTAAAGAACCTCTACGGAGATTATATGCAGGTACCTCCTGTTGAGAAAAGAGAAAGACACTTTATATGTGACATATCATTTACATCAGAAAAGATGTGAAATAGTTAGAATGTGAGGTAAAAATGGAGCTTAATGAAGAAGTAAGAGACGGACATTTAGTTACAGCAGAAACAAAAAAGCTTTGGGCTGTCCAGCTTGATTTGCTCAGTTGCCTTGAAAAAATATGCAAAAAACACGGACTAAAATATTATGCGGATGGCGGAACTCTGCTCGGCGCGGTAAGACATAAAGGATTTATCCCATGGGACGACGACATAGACGTTCAGATGTTTGTGGATGATTTTGAAGCGTTTTGCAGATTTGCGAAGGATGAGCTTGAGCCGCCGTATTTTTTGCAGTACTGGAATACGGAGAATGGCTTTTATCCATGGCACGCTAAGTTGAGAAGAAGTGATACTACGTGTTTTTCACAATGGGAGTTAGAAATGAATCCGAGTGGAAATCATGGTATCTTTCTTGATATATTCCCACTCTATAATATACCGGACAGTGTCGCTAAGTATAAATGGCAGACTATAAGGCTTAAAGTTCTGCAATATATGTTCAAATGTTTTGAGACTTACCGTGCACTGAAAAACAGCTCTGTAAAGGCAACGGCTGTAAGAAGAGCTGCGAGCGGTCTGTGGAAGTTCATTTCTTTGTTCACATCTACGGATAAGATATGCAGAAAATACTTATCTGTTGCTAAATGTGAAAAAGGCAGGACAAAAAAGGTCGGAGTGACCTCATATACACCAGGTTATGAAAAGTACACATGGGACAGGTCGATGTTTGATAAAACCGTCGACCTTCCTTTTGAGGATAGGACAATTTCTGCTCCTTATAAGTATGAGGAGCGTTTGAGAGTTCAGTACGGTGACTGGAAAAAAATAGTAAAAAATTCAGCAAATCATTCAACTCTGCACTTCAGTGCGGACATACCATATAAAGAATACTTAAAGAAGCACAATTGAGGAGATAATCACAGCTATGTCTAAGGAAAGAAACCCAATAGTTGATATTATGCGTGGAATTGCTATTCTTATGGTAGTTCTGGGTCATACCATGACAGGATGTACGCAGAATGCCGAAAAGAGTTTCTTGTATAATATCGTTTGGTCGTTGCAAATGCCATTGTTTATACTTATAAGCGGATATGTTACGAAATACAGCAGAGAGATTGACAGTGTTTCAAGTCTTTGGAATTACTTAAAAAGGCGTACTATCTCTTATCTTCTGCCTTGGGCAGTATGGAGTTTCCTTATTCATGGATTTATAATAGGACAGCATAATTATCTGAATATCAGGTGGATGATGTGGCATATGGACTCGGGCTACTGGTTTTTAGCCACTATATGGACTATCAGTATGATTTTTGGATTTGCTAGATTTTTGGCTGTCAAGGCTTCAAAGCACGATGGCATTAAGCGGCAGATAGTTTTCTTACTGCTTTATGTTACAGGTATGGCTTTGCTTGCCGTAATTGGTAAATTCGAAGGACTTTCGTTCCTTGCGATAAAGCTGACACTTTATTATATGCCGTTTTATTATGCAGGCTATCTGTTTGGAGTATACAGAGAACGTATTCTTTCTGATAGTTTGGGTAAGAAAGCGGTTGACGTTACTGTTGCCGTCTGTGGTATCGTATGGATATATCTTCTAACGAGGTATCATATATTTGAACTTGAAGACGGGGGAATATCATTAATTATTCGTGCAACTGCATCTATGACAGGCTGTATTGCTGTATGTGGCTTGTGCAGCGCTCTGCTTAGTGACAGGGCACTTGATTCTAAAACTTCGACGGCGATAGTGTGGGTAGGTACTCATTCTTTGGAGATTTACCTTGCACACTATATTTTCCTTGACCTGATGAAAGCAGGAAAAACTCCTGTTTTCAACTCGGTATCTGGAGCTTCTTTGACTGTGGTTAACTGGATAATTGCCATAGCAGCAGTAACAGGACTGATACTTCTTACAGAAAAGAATTCTTTTTTCAAATTTGGCCTGTACGGCAGGAAAAAATAAAAAGGTAAATATGAAAGGATAGATAATATGCATCCCAGGCTTTTAATAATTGGAACTGTTCCATACAATACAAAATCAACATCTCGAGCGTTTGATGCATATTTTCATTATTGGGAGAAAGAGAACATCGCTCAGATATTTTCCAATACCAAACGTCCATGTAAAGGACACTGCGGTACTCTTTATCAGATAACTGATCACAGGATGCTGCAAAGATGGCAGGGGAAAAAGATTGAAACCGGTGTTATTTTCAATTACGACGAACTTGAAGATGAATGGACTGACACCGATTTAGAGGTAAAGGGCGATACTGCCAAGGCTGCCTATAAATTCGGACGTAAGCACTCTCCTTTGACTCATCTTCTGAGAGGCTTATTGTGGAGGAAAAAATTCTGGTGTACTGAAAAGCTTAACAAATGGATGGACGCTTTCAGGCCAGAATGTGTTTTTTTAGCATTTTCTGATGATTATTTCATTCCTAAGATGGCAATGTATGCTGCAAAAAGGTACAATATTCCGATAGTTTCATGTATAGGTGACGATTATTATTTCAATCTTGAAAAGACAGTTAATCCGCTTTATCATATGTATAAGCGGACTTACCGCAGATTAATAAAGAAAGTACTTGCATGGCCTGGAAGTGCCATATATATCAGTGATAAGATCAGGGATAAATATAATTCAGAGTTTGGTCTTGACGGAGAAACGGTTTATCTTGCTTCTACCATAAAAAGAAAGCCTTTTCAGACTATCAACACTGAAGCTCCTGTTATTACGTATTTTGGAAATATCAGAATGGGACGTAACAACTCCCTCAACGATATAGGCTATACATTGGGGAAGATAAACCCGAATTATATATTGGAGATTTACTCCAATGAGCAGGATGCAGCTTACTATGATGTTTTTAAGGGAAATCCGAATGTGAAGTTCATGGGATCGGTTCCTTATGCTCAGGTGCAGCAGCGTATGACTGAGAGCGATGTTACCGTTGTTGTTGAAGGTTTTGCAGACAAAGATATCAATCTTTCACGTTATTCTTTGTCCACTAAGGCTGCGGACGCTCTTGCAAGCGGAGCAAGTATACTGGTATACGGCTCACTTGAAAGTGGTATCATTGATTATATGCAGTCCACACAGGCCGCAATGGTATGCACGGAACATAAGTCGCTTGAAACATGTATCAGAAAGCTTTTTGAGGATAAAGATCTTCAAAAGCGCTATTACGATCAGGCGATTGTTATGACTGAAAAGCATCATAACAGAAGGGCAAGCTGTTCGACATCGGAACAGGTTGTCGAGAAAGCTATAAAAAACATGAAGAAGGTATCAAAAAAGAAGTGAACAGCAAAAGAAATATGACAATGCTTATATTGTCTTGCGATGGTTTTTCCGACCTGTGGGATGGTCATGTTAAACTTCTGGAGCAGAATTGGCCTGACAGGAATATGGATACATATATAGTTACCGATAAACCTAGTGACAAGGACTATCCGAACGTAGGAATTATATCGGCAGGCGAGGGGATAGAATGGTCCGAGCGTTTGAAAGCAGCTATTGAACATGTAAAAACCGACTATGTATTTATCACCCTTGACGATTATTACCTTATTAAAAAGGTTAGTGATAAGTCAATAGGAAGTCTGTTAAAGATGATGATAAAAGAGAATGTTGACTATGTTCGTCTTTTCAATCGCCCCAAAAAGTCTATTCTTGATGAGCTTGAAGGTTATAAGGGAATTCATAGAATCAATACCAAGTGTAATTACAGTGTTAATCTGTATTCTGGACTATGGAAAAAGGATTTTATCCTTGCTATGATTAAAGAGCCTCAGAACGCATGGCAGTTTGAAGTTGCCTTATCAAAAAGAGCAAATGAATATGGTGCGAAATGCGTCATGAGCCAAAGAAATGAATTTAAAATTCTGGATGTTGTTAGAAAGGGAAAGCTGCTTCACAATTCGTATTATTATTTTAAGCGCCATCCTGGTATTTATACCGGTGACCGCGCTGTGAACACAATATGGTATGAATTAAAACTTGGAATTAAGACTATTCTTGGAAGGTGTGTTTCTGGAAAACCTAAACGGGCATTAAAGAAAGTGCTCAGGAAATTTGGGTTTGAGTTCTTTACGGAGTAATAAATAATAATGTGAGGAATTGATTTATGGTATTACATAGGAATATTTTTTATCTTATGTATTCGGCATATATTTCGATCAAAAGACGCAAAGTCAAGCTCAGCCTTTCAACTAAGGTTAAGCCTGGTACTAATATTGCGGATAATGTGAAGATCGGAAGAAAAACATGGATAAAAGGGAAAATCGGCTCCTATACTTATATCGGTGAAAATTGCGAGCTTGACGCTAATATTGGATCTTTCTGTTCCATATCGCGTAATGTTAGAACTATCGGAGCAGTACATCCGAAGAGTTTTCTGTCAACAGCTCCTGTTTTCTATTCCACTCAGAAGCAATGCGGTACAAGCTTTGCTGAAAAGGATGTATATGACGAAGGGCTTTATATAAAAGAAGATGGAATGCGTAGCGTCGTGAAGATTGGGAACGACGTGTGGATTGGTGAAAATGTCATGCTTAAGGGTGGCATAAGGATCGGTGACGGCGCTATCATAGCAATGGGCGCTGTAGTAACAAAGGATGTTGCTCCGTATACCATTGTCGGCGGAGTTCCTGCAAAGGTCATAAGTAAGCGCTTTGATGACAACGTTATAGAAAAGCTTGTCTCCTTGAAATGGTGGGAGAAAGATGCTGAATGGCTGAAGCAGAATGCGGAGCATTTCCAAAAGGAAATAATAGATGTTAATGATTTGGATTTCCTGATGAAAGGGTAAAAAATGACAAAAGAGATTAATACTCCCAAAAATGAACTCTTGATCGCATTACTGTTTTTTCTGCCTCAGATTAATTATTTTCTGGTAGAAATATTAGCTGTTTTCGGCTTGAGCAATTTCTCGATGCTGATCTATCTGATTCTCGGCGTAATAGGACTTTTTTCCTATTCAAGAGTGATAAAATTCAGAATAGCTGCGTTTTCAACTGCGTTTTTGCTGGTTTCGCTGGCGTTTAGCTATCTTTTAAATCCTGGTACTGCCACGTATATGTTTTACGGTTCATTCTGGGCTAGCGGTTTTATAATGCTGCTTACGGTTTATTTCCCGATATTTCTCAGAATGAGTGAAAAGATAGATTATGACGAGCTTTTTAAAGCTCTTTTTATGTTAGCGAAGATAACCTTAATGTGTGCGATAGGCGTTTTTGTTGTTATTCAGTTTATATTGAAAAAAAAGACCAGCGACTATATGTCTTTTGCGTATATGAGCCTTAATTCTGTATTTTTCTGCCTTTTCCCATCAAAAAGCTCAACACGTTTCTCAAAAGTATTGGGAATTGCTGGCTGTATAATGCTTTTGATAGGCGGATGTCGAGGAGCATTTTTGACGGTATCGGTATACATAGTCTTACTGATTATTATGCACCTCTTCTCGGACGGAGAAGGCAGTTCATTCAATAAATTCAAGTGGCTTTTTCTGACGATAGCTGGCCTATTTTCGCTTCCATTTATTGTGGAAAAGATAGGCGTGATTCTGACAAAAGCAGGAATATCAAGCAGAGCATTATCTTTCGTTGAGCAGTTTATGTCAGGATCAGCTTCTGGCTGGCTTGAAAAGGACGGAAGAAACGGCATCTGGGAGCTTGCGATACAAAAGCTTAATCTTTTTGGATATGGGCTTTTCGGAGACAGAACAGTGCTTTATGAGCCTTTGAATCCAATGGTATATGCTCATAACTGGATACTTGAAATGTTGCTTTCATATGGTGTTATAATAGGAACTATACTGGTTTTGGTTCTGATATTCTGTCTGATCAAAACTCTTGTGGTTGCAAAAAACAGTAATAACAAAGTTATAATTATGCTTGCGTTCGGCGCTTTTTCCGTAATAATGATAAAGCATTTCATTTCCGCAAGCTTTATTATCTCTATAGATTTCTGGTTTTATCTTGGATTTATCATGAATATTAATAAATACTCTGAAGAATTGACAGACCAGAAAGAAACAGAAACAGAAACCGTTACTGTTGACGGCAACTGACAATCAATAGCAAAAGTAAGGATCAAAAGGATAATATGATTAGTAGTATTGTTAATAAAGCGAAAACGTCAAGGGTTTTTAAGAATATCTCATGGCTTGTAGGCGGCAAGATAGTACAGATGATAATCGCATTTGTAGTAAATATTCTTACCGCACGTTATCTTGGTTCGAGTGATTTCGGACTTATCAATTATGCTTCGGTTTATACGGGCTTTTTCTCGTCTTTATGTTCTTTGGGACTAAATTCAGTCATTGTAAAGGAAATGATTGACCATAAGGATAAGCAGGGAGAGCTGCTTGGAACTTCTATTGTTTTGAGGTTAATTGCTTCAGCATTGTCGTGGGTTTCCATAATCTGTCTTTCATGTCTTATCGACAAAGGCGAGCCTCTGACTACAAAAATAGTTGGACTTTGCTGTATAGGAATGCTTTTTCAGGCTTTCACAATACTTGAATACTGGTTTCAGGCAAGACTAGAATCAAAGGTTTGCGCCATTGCGACTATCATCGCATACCTGATAATGTCAGCCTATAAAGTAGTACTTCTGATACTCGGAAAAAGTGTTGAATGGTTCGCAGTAGCGACATCCATAGACTATATCGTAATTGTTGCGTTCGTTTATATGTTTTATAAGAAAAAAGGCGGACCTCAATTTTCATTCTCATGGTCTACAGGAAAGAATCTTCTGTCGCAGAGCTATCACTTTATAATTTCAACCCTTATGGTCTCAATTTACGGAAATACTGATAAATTCATGCTAAAGCATATGCTTCACAATACATCATCTGTTGGTAATTACGGTGTTGCAGTGCAACTTTGTATGGCATGGGTATTTGTATTGCAGGCGATAATCGACTCGTTTTATCCGTCAATCATGGAACTACATAAGCAGGATTACGAAAAATACAAAAAGCGTAATATTCAGCTGTACGGAATTATCTTCTATGTATCGCTGATAGCTTCTGTTGGTATCACTTTCATCGCGAAGCCAGCGGTTTTGTTCTTATATGATGACGATTATATCGGTGCTGTCGAACCTTTGAAGGTAATAACTTGGTACACAGCATTCTCATACCTCGGAGTTGCAAGAAATGCATGGCTTGTTTGTGAGGGAAAGCAGAAATACCTGAAATACCTGTATGGATCTGCGGTAGTTCTGAATATCCTCATCAACTGGATACTGATACCGAAATTCGGAGTTACTGGCGCTGCCGTAGCTTCTTTGATAACTCAGATAGGAACAAGTATCGTACTTCCTCTGTTTATCAAGCCGATAAGGGAGAATTCGATACTAATGCTCAAAGGAATAACATTTAGGAGATAATAAAGATGAAATCTGTGGCTATTGTTTTAGTTTGTTATAATCGCCTTGGCGGCTTGAAACGTCTGCTTTCTTCACTTGAAAAGGTCGATTATGATGGAAGAAATGATATTTCATTAATTTTTAGTATAGATAACAGCGGAACTTCTACAGTTGAAGATTTTGCAAAGAGCTATGAATGGAATCATGGTGAGAAGGTTATACGTACTTTCCCGCAGCGCCAGGGCCTGAAAAAACATATCTTGCAATGCGGAGATTTTACCGAGAAGTATGATATGGTTATAGTACTCGAGGATGATATCTATGTGAGTGATAGTATGTATCATTATGCTTATCAGGCGGTTGAGTTCTATGGCGAAGATGAAAATATAGCAGGTATTTCTCTGTACACGTTTCAGAAGAACTGGCTGAAATGGCTGGCTCGTTTTGAGCCTCAGAAAGCGGACTTTGATGCTTTCTTCATGAAAATCGCAATGTCTTGGGGCCAGGTATGGACATATTCCAAGTGGAAGCCTTTCAAGGAATGGCTTCGCCGCAATGAGAAGTTTACAAAGTCAGACAAGATACCATATGCTTTAAATCAGTGGCCTGAATCATCTTGGCTCAAATACCATGACAGATACTGCATAGAAGAGGGACGCTATTTCGTTTATCCGTATTGCAGCTTGTCTACTAATTGCAGTGATGCCGGCGAGCACGCAAAATATACTGTGGATGATCATCAGGTGGAGCTTCAGTACGGTAAAAAGAAGTATTCATTCCCTGAGTTTTCTCCATCAGCAGTTATATATGATGAGTATATGGAGCGGGAAGGACTTGGAAATGCACTGGGTGTTCCAAATGAGGAATTATGTGTATGCATATGGGGAACAAAGAATCCTGTTCTCTTCAAAAGATATGTTCTTACCGTAGATTCGCTTCCTTATAAGGTAGTACGCGAATATGGAATGAGCCTGCGTCCTGTAGAACTGAACATTACTCAGAATTATGCTGGTCACACTATTAAGCTTTACGATACGTCGGAAAGTGCAGAGGTCACCAAAGCTGATGCAGATTATTTGAGATACAGATACAGTTTGAGATCCAGTGATTACAGAACGATAGATAAGTTCTCCTTCAAACTATCTAAGCTGTTTTGGTCGGATCTGAAACGTAAGATAAATAAAAAGAAGAAAAAGAAGTGACATTTTTTGCATAAGAAGTATTCTATTATTTTTAAAGAGTGGCATTTACAGTGATAAAAAGAATACACTTCACACGGAACAATTTCCGTTCTAGAGCTTTTGGGCTCAGTAATTTGGATATTTATAATATTGTTAACGTAAAAAGGGCAGTAGAATGAAACTACTGCCCATTTTTTAGTATTTGATTATTTCCATACTCATGTCTATATTTGGATTTTTAGAATTTGAATGTGTAAATACAGCCTGAAGCTCGTCCACATAATCGTTGACCTCTATTTTATAGGTCTTATTTGCCTCAAATGTGAGTTGGGTGGGTTCGCTTATTTTTTTGCCGTTATCATAGAGAGTTAATGTTACAGGATATTTATCTCCGTAAGTATCGTTACCGATAACGGTTAGTTCAACGTATTTAACGTATCCGTACGGCTTAGTCGTGATAGTTTTGCCATCTGAAAGGCCAACGGTATCATAATCACTGAGCTTTACTACCTGCCTGCATTCCTCAAGTTCGGACAAGGTATGAAGATAAGTATTATCTACAATATAGAAGTCATAAGAATTATCGACCTTTACATGACAGTTATTCTTTGTCAGTCCTGGCTGCTCGTTTATGATGTTTGTGTTTTGGATGAGATACTCCAGATTAAGATCAGGGCATCTTGTAAATGTGAGTTTGGGCACCAGCCAGCCGTTTTTGGTAACATTTCCATTGATTCTGATACGTTCACAGCCGAAGCATTCATCAAAGCTTACATTCAATCCTCCATTTATCACAAGGAAATTAGGTGAATTATTTGCAATCGTACCAAAACAGCAACCATTGAATATAGCTTTAGCTACGTTGCCGTAATAAACAGAAGTTTTTATAAGCGAGCTTTCGTCTCTGATTTCAAATCTTGAATTGATGCAATGGATGTGAGGCGCATTTGTAGAGCCTACGGTAGCTGCTTTTTCGGAATTATACAGGTCTAAATTGAATACGCTGCCTGAAAACGGTATAATAGAGCCGCCTAAAATGCTAAGGTTCATACCTTTCATATAATAAAATGCATCGCCGTTGAATGATTCGATATCTGTATAAATAAATCTCCAGTTTACACCTTGAGGACAGTTCAAAACAAATAGCTGACATGGATTTGAAGTCGTTCCGCATGAGGCAATTTTACAAAATGCAAAAGTCATTTCAGAAAGCATGATAGTTGATTCGATAGAATTAATAATCTTATTGAAATGCTCAAATGAACATGAAATGAACTGTAATCTCTGCACACCGTCGTCGACTCCAACATTAACGCCGTCAACTATTTTGTAGCTGTCTCTGATATTCATGAAAGTATTTTTTTCATTGCCAATGAATCCTATGTTGCGGAAAGTAGTGAAGCTGAAAATAGGACTTCTGTCTTTTTTAGGATCGTCTGGATCATCATGTGTCTGGTTATCGAACAGTACATCACCGTTAAACTGGATAGTTGTGTTCTCTCTGCCAGCGCCGGTTATATCAAACATAGCATATCGAATGTCTGAATTTTCGTCGATAACTGTACCTTTGATTATATATAATCCACTCGGGATGAAAATACTTTTAGCGTGTCTCCATCCGACTGTAACGGAGGAAGCATCGTATGCTGCTTTGAATAGCTGGCGGAATGCTTGTGTATCATCTGTATGTCCGTCGCCTTTTGCACCAAACTGCTGAGGAGTCAGATACTGTGATGGATCTCCGACAACAATGGAACTGTTTATTTCAAGTTCAAGCTCAGGCGGTATCAGATAGTCCGCAAAGCTGGTCGTCAAGACGGTTGTAGTAGTACTTGACGGAGTGGAAGTAGTTGTTGTGGTTGTTTTGCTTGTTGTAGTCATCGTTGTACTTGTTGTTGTGGCTGTTTTGCTTGTTGTAGTAGCCGTCGTACTTGTTGTTGTGGCTGTTTTGCTTGTCGTAGTAGCCGTCGTACTTGTCGTTGTGGTCGTTTTGCTTGTCGTAGTCGTACTTGTTGTGGTGGTAGTAGTACTAGTTGTAGTAGTTGTCGTACTTGTTGTTGTAGTAGTACTTGTTGTAGTAGTTGTCGTACTTGTTGTTGTAGTAGTAGTACTTGTTGTAGTAGTTGTCGTACTTGTTGTTGTGGTAGTAGTACTTGTTGTAGTAGTTGTCGTACTTGTTGTGGTGGTAGTACTTGTCGTAGTAGTTGTCGTACTTGTTGTTGTGGTAGTCGTAGTACTTGTTGTAGTAGTTGTCGTACTTGTTGTGGTAGTTGGTATTGTTGCAGTAGATGTCGTACTTGTTGTTGTGGTAGTTGGTGTTGTCGCAGTAGATGCCGTACTTGTGGTTGCGGTAGTTGGTATTGTTGACGTAGATGTCGTACTTGTTGTTGTCGTAGTTGGTTTTGTTGTAGTAGTTGTCGTGGCGGTTGTAGTCTTCTTTGTCGTGGTTGTCGTAGTCTTCTTTGTCGTGGTTGTCGTAGTCTTCTTTGTCGTGGTTGTTGTAGTCTTCTTTGTCGTGGTTGTCGTAGTCTTCTTTGTTGTGGTTGTCGTAGTCTTCTTTGTTGTGGTTGTTGTAGTCTTCTTTGTTGTAGTTGTTGTGGTTTTCTTTGTTGTGGTTGTAGTAGTTTTCTTTGTCGTAGTTGTAGTTGTAGTAGTCTTTTTTGTTGTAGTTGTTGTGGTTTTCTTTGTTGTAGTAGTTGTAGTACTCGTTGTTGTGGTAGTAGTTGTCGTACTTGTGGTTGTGGTAGTAGTACTTGTAGTAGTTGTTGTGCTCGTTGTAGTAGAAGTACTACTTGTTGTAGTAACTGATGTGCTTGTAGTAGTTGAAGTTGTACTTGTACTTGTTGTAGTAGTACTTGTCGTAGTAGTTGTCGTACTCGTGGTTGTGGTAGTAGTACTTGTCGTAGTAGTTGTCGTACTTGTTGTTGAGGTAGTTGTGCTTGTAGTAGATGTTTCGTTGCTGGTAGAAAGACGTGCATAGTATGCAAGGATAAGAGAAGCATCCACAGCGTCAATTAGTTTATCATAGTTCATATCTGCAGCAAGCTTCTGTTCATCAGAGAATCCACCATCTGAGTTTGTGGATACTTTTGCATAGTAGACGAGGACCTGCGAGGAATCTACTGCGTCGACAAATCCGTCGTTATTAACATCGCCAAGAGTATAGTTCTTGTTAACCGGCGGTGTTGTTGTAATCGTTGTGGTTGTTGGCGGAGCAATATAGCCGGTTGTAACTGTACTCTGTTGTTTTTCGGTGAAATATCCGTGATTATCCGGGGAGTCTATGCGTGCATAGGATATTCCAGTATTATTTTCGTCAAATCTGGTACCGTTTCCACCAATCAGCTCTTTACAGCCATTGAACAAATCTTCACCGTCGTCGTCTTTAAAGTTCAAAGAATTACTTACGTAAATCGTTTTTAAAGAGGAGCAGTTTTCAAACATTGACGAGCATCCACCTGCGGATTCATACATATTCAATAGACTGTCGTTGCTGAATCCGGATATATCAAGAGTTGTAAGAGCTGAGCAGTCCTTGAACATACCGACCATACTTAATGTATTCTTTGTATTGAACCCAGAAAGATCAAGCGTTTTCAGTGATGAACAGCCTTTGAACATATTGAAAATATACGTTGCATTTGAAGTATCAAAGCTTGATAAATCTAGATCAGTAAGTGACGAGCAACCTTCAAACATACTGAAAAAAGGTGATGTGTTTGAAGTGTTAAAGCTTGATAAATCAAGATTTGTAAGTGATGAGCAGTCCTTGAACATTCGGGACATTCCCATAACATTTGACGTATCAAAGTTCGAAAGATCAACAGATGACAGAGCTTCGCAACTTAGGAACATATTGTTCATATCAGTAACATTTTTTGTATTGAAGCCTGAAAGGTCAATATATGTCAGCAGCTTGCACTCCTCAAACATTGAATGCATATTTTTAACATTAACTGTGTTAGCTTTGCTGAGATCTATTGTTGTAGCTTTGGAACCTTTGAAAAGCTCTTCGCAGTTTTCAGGAAGAACCGTTCCTTCTGCTGCGATAATGGTTTTGACATTTTCGTTTCTGTTGTATTCGGAAATGTCGTCATTTTCAACTTCGCCCTGTAAAGTCAGAGTTCCTGTTTCAATGTTGAATGAAACTGTTTCACTGAATTGTTCCTCCCCAGCAGCCGTAATATTATCAGGGGAATAATTGGATGAATGTATTGCTCCGAATGACATAACAAACGCCATAAAAGAAGCAAATAGTTTTTTGCACTTCATTAGTTTTTACCTCTCTTTTCATGCCCTTCTATTTTCAATGATTGCGTCTGCTCTTAAATTTTATATCTAAATACTTTTTGTAATTGAAAGCTCATAAAGACATTGTTTTTATATTATCATAATTTTCGTATAAAGTCAATGGAAAAAAACAAACAGCTTTCTGGTATGAATTGATTATTCATGATACTGAGGCTGTTTCAAAGAGAGTGCTGTTTGGCAGTATACAAAGCTATAGCATAAATCAATCTGCTTTTCGTGATTTACAGTGAGTATGCCGCAACAGTTATTAGGTAATAGGCAGATGCAGCAAATTTAGAACAACCTGATGAAAAAGAATTTTTTTCCGAAAACTCGGAATATAAAAGCTCAAAAACTTCTGAATGCGTAAATGGATTATTGACTTTGTTGAATTAATATGGTACAATATAACAGATGAAATATATATTAATTACATAATGTTTTTGATAATTATTTCGTCTTATTCTCCATTTAAACCATAAAGTTATGATAAGGAGAAATACTTATGAGCATGATGGATTTCTTAAAGGTCAGCAAAGGGATCGCGAATAATATTCATTTTGAGAGTAAAACGTTGGGTACTGGTTTTTATTCCGGACATGTGGATTCGTTGAGGAAACCGCACGGTCACGGAGTTTTTGTAAACAGTCTCGAAATTGAATATGACGGTGAATGGCAGAACGGTAAGCTTTGCGGTTTTGGCAAAAAATACGCAAAGGGATACTATGATATGCTACAGGGAGACGGTGATGATGCAAGCAAGTCTCTTATGTATGCAGGTGAATTCAAGGACAACAGATTCCACGGAAAAGGACAGGAGTTCAGCCAGACGGGAAAGACATTATACGACGGTGAGTGGCAAGACGGCTGGAAAAGCGGTGCTGGTACTGAATATTACGAAAATGGCAGAGTAAAGTTCAAGGGAACGTGGAACAGGGGCAGATATCACGGAAAAGGTGTGTATACCTACGAAAACGGAAATGTTATTGAAGGCGAGTGGATAGACGGTCTCCTTGAGGGAGAAGCTACATTGTCGGATCGTGATAACTGTGTATATAAACGTATTTACAAGAACGGAAAAATGGTGAGTGAGAAGCTCGTGAGCGGCACTCCAAAGCCATCTCCAGACTCTAAAAGAATGCTTAAGTTTGATAATGGCACATATGAGGGAGAAGTTGGCTTTACTGGAAAAATGCATGGCAAGGGTATTTTTTCCTACACTAATGGAAATAAATATGAGGGTGGTTTCAAAGAAGGCGTCAAGCATGGACATGGAGTTTTCACGTGGGCTAACGGCGATTTGTACGATGGTGGCTTTGAAAATGACGTGAGAAACGGCAGGGGAGTTTTCACCTCACAGAACGGCAACAAATATGATGGTGAGTGGAAGGACAATCTCAAAAACGGCCATGGTGTGTTCTATTACAAAAACGGTGACAGGTTTGAAGGTGAGTACTCTAACAGCCTTAAGCAGGGACATGGCATATATTACTTTAAAAACGGCAACGTTTTCGAGGGCGAATGGCAGAATGATTTGCGCTGTGGAGAGGGAATTCTTACCTGTGCTGATGGAAGAAAAAAACTACAGAAATGGGATAGCGACAAACTCATTAGTGAGAAAAATGCATAAGAATCATATATAACAGTACAAGACCGTCAATTTGGCGGTCTTTCTGTTATTGCAGCAATGTAACGCCTATTGTAAGATAAGCTGCGAAAATCGTCCATAACAGGTATGGAATATTCAGATATGCAGAAGTTTTGTTTATCCTCAGAAACGAAAAAATCATTGCGATTATGAGTATCAGCATTGCAATTACTACAGCTGTCGCGCCTTTTAAAGACTTTAAGCCGAAAAAAACAGGACTCCATAGGAAATTTGCAAAAAGCTGTGCTCCATAAAGTATGATAGCTCCTTTTTTGCGTGTATCATCTTTTTCCCATATAAGGTAAGCAGAAGCACCCATGAGTGCGTAAAGAATGCTCCACATAACCGGGAAAAGCCATGCAGGAGGAGCTAATGGTGGCTGTTGGAGAGAATTATAAAAGTCCGAGAAGTTGCCACCCGAGATAAGAGCTGACAGTGTTCCCACAAGCTCGGTACCTACTATCCATATAATAAGGTCGGTACATCTGATTTTCATATATCATCACCCTTTCGGTATAATATATGTCAAAATAAGAAGATTATTCTTGCATATTGACTATTTCATAGTTATTGCTATATTGATAGGGTAAACTCTTAAAAATGATGGCGCGGAGCTTGATAGATGAAAAGAAGCTGACATTTATGTGGATTATTATTTTGATGTATTGGAATTTATAGGATTGAAAGAAGCGTTTTTAAAAACAGCCCACAAATATCCGGTATTAACTCTGCTTGATTTTGTTGAGCGGAGCTTTTTTGGCTATATATATTGACAAGACCCATCTTAGATGATAGCTTATTAATAAGCGAATAAACTATTCTTATATATTTTTTTATTTTAACTATAAATTTGCTTAGTGTTTTTCTGTTCTCATTACGTCTAATATGTAAGAGCGCAGGATCAGACGCGAAAGGAGTCCATACATGGATAACGGTGAAAGTAGCTACCGCCGTTTCCTTGCAGGTGATGACAGCGGTATGGTCGAGCTCGTCCGTGAGTTCAAGGACGGTCTCATGCTATATCTGCGTAGTTATACCGATGATATCTATGCAGCCGAGGACTGTGTGCAAGATACCTTTATCAGACTCGCTGTAAAGAAGCCGAAATTCAACGGCAAGAGTACCTTCAAGACCTGGCTTTTTACTATCGGCAGGAATATCGCAATAGATAATGTGAGGAAGAGCCGCAGGAACAGCGGAGTATCCCTTAGTGATTGCGGTATACTTGCTGATGAAGCCAACTTAGAACAGAGCTATCTTGTCAGCGAGCAGAAGATTAATCTTCGTCATGCTATGTGCAGGCTTAAGGATGAGTATCAGCAGGTGCTGTATCTTACTTATTTCGAGGAGTTCAGCAATGAGGAAACTTCCAAGATCATCGGTAAATCTAGAAAACAGATAGAAAATCTCCTGTATAATGCAAGGAAGGCACTTAGAACAGAACTTGAAAAGGAGGGCTTCAAATATGAAAACATATGAAGAAATGGCAAAATACGTACTTGAAGTCCGCAATGAAACTGATAAAAAGAGAAAGCACAGGATAGCTGTTGCCAAAAGGGTTATCCCTGCCGTTGCAGGCGTATGTGGTGCTTTTATTATCGTTTTTGGCATTTGGAGAGGTTATCCCCGCCCCGATACGCTGCCTGTTACAGATAATATTATAGAAGCAGAAACAACGTCTGTACAGGGCACAACTATGCCCAGTACCACTAAAGAATCAATTACAACTTTTACTACAACTGAAACTAGTGGTGTCAAAACAACTGTATCGACAACCAATGCCACCAAAGCGGAAACTGTTGTTGTCACAACAGCGGTTACCGCGCCACAAATTACCAATATTTCAGCCACAGCACCGACGAACACTGTTCCTCAATTTATTAATACCACGACCTCTGCTACTACAGTAGTCACATCGTTGACTACTCGTGAAGTAACTAAAATCTTAGTTATAGGCGGCGGTGGAATCGGTGAGGAAGGTGGAGATTGTCCCTCAGGTGAAGGTAATAACGACGTTCAGACAGGAGGCTATACCGGAGGTGAAGGAGGCTCAGGTGGTGGAACAAGTGGCGGCAGTTCCGGCGGAGATAGTAGCTATGAGAAGGAGCAATGGTTGCGGCTTCCCATAAACAAGCGATACCCCTATGCATATATTTACGACTATGACAATATTTATATCAGCATGTACAGGATATCGTCCGATATTATAGGCACACGGATAGACAGTGCAGAAATGCTCAGCGGTCAGTTGATTACAGGTGAGGAACAGAAGTGTCCAGCAGATGCATATTGTATCAGTGGTTACAGTAGTGAAGAAGTAATTGCAATAAAATTTCAGGAGAATGATGAGTATTATCTGTATGGCAGAAACATTATCGACTTTTACGAAATAATGAAATCAATATCCCCGCAGCAATAATTTATTTATGGAAAGGATGGTTTTTATGAGAAAATCAAAAAAGATCGTTGCAGCTTTAATGGCAGCAGTGATGACAATTACATCAACATCATTTACGTTCGCAAATGCTGAAACTTCTGAATCTGATACCTTTGAGATAACTGCTGTATCGGATGAAGAAGCAGATGAAATACGTCAGATAATTTCCAATTATATTACTGAAAATCACAAGAATGCATGGATACTTGGCGAAGAAGAATCACCTATGGGGATAGTTCTTGTAGGGTACAATGTCAGTGATGAACAGACGGCCATAGATATTTCTAAATATGCCGAAAAAATGGGTTTACCACAGGTCCTAAACTTCGTTCAGTACGATCATGATTTCGGAGAGAAGGTTACCGACCTTGAAAAGATATCAATGACTCTTTCACGATATATCTCAGATAACAGAGTAGCTGCAAGAGTTGTACCGAAATCTTTGTTGTCTGACGGTTTATCAGAAAACTATGTATACATAGAATATGTTTCTGACAGCAGAGATGTTACAGAAATGATTTTGAAGTATATCAATAAATGTGAAATTGATCCCGAGCTTGTTAAGTTCGGAGAAGCAGGAACATTGTCAAAGCAATTGAATAAAGTGAGTGGGTATTCATTCGATGAGTTCAAAAAGCTGGCAGATAATGAAATTGAAGCTCTGTTTAAAGAAAAAGAAATGACAGAGGAAAATGGATTCAGATTATGGACAAATGAAAGTATAAATAAAGAAACAGGAACTGTAAGTGTACTGTTTGATCCTAATCCTTATGAAAAAAAGAATGATGACGAAAACAAAGATGACGCAAAATATTACTGGGACGAAGAAAAGCTAAAAGCTGAGATTGCACTTCCTGAAGTAATATTTGATATTAAACAGAAAGAAGTCATTACACTGAATGGTAACAAGTATTCTAAGATTGACATTATCCCTAAAACAGATGATAATGATAAAGCGATTGAACTGCTTTCAGCAGCATTGAATTATATTCAGCTTAATAAATACTTCGACAGTTTCTTTTATGATTACATAGGTTCAGATGAAGACAATACGATTGGAACATTACCTTCTGATAATCAAATCGTGGGCGATGTGAATTGCGACGGATCTGTGGATATGGCTGATGCAGTAATTATTATGCAGGCACTTGCTAATCCTAATAAATATGGTGAAAACGGTACAGCCGAAAATCACCTTACCGCACAGGGTAAGAAAAATGGCGATTTCGATGGCGATGGACTTACAGTAGGCGACGCGCAGACAATACAGAAAAAGCTTCTTGGTATTGGTACGACAGAGGGACAGTCTGAAGCTCTTCTTGGATTGAAGAATGAAAAGATTAAAACTGCTGTTGTAACATCAATGACTGAATCAAAGGAGTATATATTTGAAGGTGAAAAAGCTGAAGCGATAGTTGATTACCTTTCAAATCTGCATCTTGTCACCAATTATACTGAAAATCCTGACCTGTATTGCGGCGGAGGCTGGACAATTACTCTTGAATATGATGGTTTTGATTATGTAACCTTATGGCATTTCGGAGATATGTTCATAGGAGATCCTTCAAAGTCATGGTACAAAATGGATTGTGAAGAAGCTTCAAAGTTTGGAAAGCTTATTAATGAGCTTGAGAATCAGTCCGAAAACAATGATACTCCATACGAAATGAGCAGTGTTCGTCTTGATGACAAGGTAAGCGTACAGGCAGCCGAGGGTAAGAAAGCAGATGAGAAATTTGCATCAGCAGAGATGAAATTGGGTATAGAATTACTGAAAAATGGCTTTGATCCAACAACAACAAACGAGGAAAATATGCTCATATCACCTTTATCTATCTCAGCAGCTCTTGCCATGACTGCAAACGGTGCTGATGGCAAGACAAGGGATGAAATGGAAAAGGTTCTTGGAAGCGGTCTTACTATCGAACAGCTCAATGAGTATATGGCTAGCTACATAAGTAATCTTCCTCATAAGGACAAAGAATCAGTATATATTGCAGATTCTATTTGGTTCAAGGATAAGTCCACATTCAAAGTGTTTGATGATTTCCTTGAAAAAAACAAGAAATACTACAACGCCGAGGTTTACAAAGCAGCGTTCAACAACGATACTGTTGACGATATAAATAATTGGGTAAAAAAGAACACTGAGGGTATGATTCCAGGTATTCTAGAAAAGGACTCGCTGAATCCTACGGATAATGAGGAAATGCTCATGATGCTGATAAATACCCTATATTTCGAGGCAGAATGGCAGCAGAAATATGATTGGGCTCCTGATGGAACGTTCACTGACCTTAATGGCAAAAAGCGCAATATAAAACAGCTTACCAGTAAGGAGTATGAGTATTTTGACCTCGGTAACGCAGACGCTTTCAAGAAGCCATATGTAGGAGACAATTACAGTTTTGTGGGAATACTTCCACGAGATAATGATATAGTTGAATATGTAAAGAACCTTGACGCAGAGAAGCTTCTTGCAGGTCTCAGTGAATGTGAAGATCCTGAAACAGTTGATCTTTACACAATGATACCGAAGTTCGAGTATGAATACTCAAAGGGACTTAACGACATACTCAAGGATATGGGAATGTCAACAGCATTTGATGACAAAGCTGATTTCTCAAAGATAAACGATCATTCTGTTGAGAATGCTGATTATTTGTATATATCAGAGGTGCTTCATAAGACAAAGATAGAACTGACGGAATCAGGTACTAAGGCAGCTGCTGTAACATCTGTAGGGATGGCAGGCTGCGCTATGATGCCGGAACAGAAGAAAGAGGTATTCATATATCTTGACAGACCATTTGTGTATATGATAGTCGACAAGAACAATGTACCGCTATTTATCGGAGTAGCAACTCAGTTAGGTGAGCTGCAATAAGAATAACAAATCGCGTTTTGAGAATAGGATAAAAAACAGGACGGAAGATTTTCCGTCCTGTTTTGTGTGAAGAGGTATATATTATCTGATTAAGCCGTTATTGATCATTGGTAAGCATTTCATATGTGACGCCATATTTTTCAGCTATATCCTTTGCATAGGACAATCCCTCTGGTGGAGCAATCTCAACTTTGAACGAGCGCTTGCCGTCTTCATTCTTTACAATGAGCGAAGCTGCTTTATGTATCTCACTCTTACTGTTGAGTTCGTCGATTTCTGTCGCTAGCTTGTGCATATGGGTGTTATAGATTGTCCTTATGCCTTTCTTCATAAGAGCCCTCACAGAATCCTTGGCGATATAGAAGCCTTCCTCGAAAGAGGTGGTGGAAAAGGTTTCGTTCAGCAGAACAAGGCTGTCGCTTGTTGTCTGGGAGTAAAGCTCCTTGAATCTTACACATTCCTCGCCTAGTCTGCCAAGGTCTAGAGTTTTATCCTCATCGGCAGGGAAGTGAGTGTATATGCAGTCCACGGGCTTGTATGAAAAGGAAGATGCTGGAACTGAGATACCACCTTGTGCCAGTACGTAGAGAAGTCCTACAGCTTGTGTTATAGTAGTCTTTCCACCACGGTTCGCACCTGTGAGAATATAGAGATTATGTTCGTTATCGAAAACAAGATCATTATAGACTATCTCATCACTGCTTTCCAGATTGAGTGCAAGCTTAAGATTGTAGAGTCCCTTTGAATCCATATAGACGTCACTCTTATCCGAGAGTTGCGCCTCGCAAACATTGAATCCCTTTTCCTTGAGCTTTTCAATAAATTCTGCGAACTTGATATAGTACATGAATTCAGGAATAACATTGGAGATATCCACAATAGCGATATCTGCATATTCGGTAAGAACGTTTCTAAGCTTCCTGATGATAGAACCAAGCATTCTATTCATTACCTTGTCAAGATAAAATGTAGCGCCTCCGGAAATATCATTATTAATGTTCTGCACAACTGTAGATCTTATTCTGCCGTCAACAAAGGGAGTACCTGTTACTGCAATCATTGACGTAATGTTTTCAGTCATTTTGGCGAAGCTTTTACTGTGATCCTTATCCACTTGATGATAGTGCATATCGCCGTCCCAGTCGGTATTATCCTGTATTTTGTCCTTATCTGCGATAGCGTCGGCGAAGTTACTTACAATATTGGACTTTTTAAATGGTTTGCTGTTGACAGAAACAAGCCCCAGACTGACGGCTTCAAACCGTGAATTAACGTTTACACCAAGGGTAACACTTTGAATGACCGAGGTACTGCTTTTGAGCTCTGCAATATCCTTTTTCATTGCGTTGAATCGTGCCTCTTCGTAGAGCAGATCGAGATAATTCCTGAAAGCGATAAGACCTTCTGATTGAATGTCAGCACTTGAAAGGCACTCTCTCATTGCTTCTACGCATTTAATATAGTCGCTTAACTCGTCTAGCCTGTGCATTAGGAGCCAGAATCCTAGTTTTTCATCTGTATCCAGGTTACCAGAGTTGAATTTCCTGATGTATTCTATCCTATCGAAGAGGTCGGAGAGTTTTTTTCTGAGATCGGGGAGCCTGAGAATATCAGAAAATACCTTTTGTCTGAAATAGGCAGTTTCTTTGTCCGATGTCATATTGGAGATAATGTTCATGATTATGTTCTGTTCTCTTTTGTCAAGTGAGAGTTCACTGCAAAGTATATCAAGTCCGAGATCGTGGCAGGTTGTTTCAGATAGCTGCTTGTAGATTACATTATCCTGATTGGGGAAAAGGATACTGAAACGCTTTTTTACATTCATCTTAGAAATCACTCCTTTTTGAAATGTATAACATTTTATAGCAGTATATTAACAATTCTATCAATTATTTTTAGTATATCATAATCAAAACAACCTTGTCAATGCCTCATATAGACGGTTTATGGATATCTTTTGTTCTACTTATAATTTGACATAAAAAGGGCTGCCTTGAGGCAGCCCTGACGAATTTCTAATAACTAATTATTACTATCAGTTACATCTGTGCATTGAAGAGAGCAGAAAGCTCATAAACAACGTCATCGCTGTCAGCGTCGATATAAACTGCTTCGTTTATAGAAGAGAGATCCTTGAGTGAGTCAATCTCTTCATTGTATCCAATAGTATATATTGGTATTCCGTAGTGACTTACTATACCTGCAGCAGTGTTGTACTCAACGCCGCGGTTGCACTGACCGTCACTGAGAACGAATATCATAGTTTTAGCACCGGGAATGCTTTCCTTATACTCGTTTATCATATTGACACCAACAAGAAGAGCATCATAGGTAGCAGTATTTCCTCCTGCCTTCATTTTTTCCACAGCTCCTGCAAAGTATGAACGCTGCTCCAGATCAAACTGAGCGATAGGAAGATTGAGTTTTACGTCGTCGTTATATGAAATAAGACCAACATAGTTATCCGATTTGATATTCTTTGAAGCCTCTAAGAGAGAATCCTTAAGACGATTGAGAGGATCGCCAATCATGCTTCCTGAAATGTCTGCGATAAACAGAGCGATGGTTGGTGTACCTGAGTCTTTTTCCTCTTTCCAGAGGCGCTGTGCGCTGATGATATCACCACCGCTGATATCCTTAGTGTTATAGCTGTAGTTGTTATCAGGAGCAAAACCGTAATCCCTTGCGTGCTGCTGAGGGCCGCTGCTAAGAGCATAGTTCAGGAAAAGGTTGAGAGCCTCTTGCTGTTCCTGTGTAAGGTCGCCAACGCTATAAAGAGGATTGTTATGCTTGTAGCCGAATGGCACAAAGTCATAACCACCTTTGAGTACAGGACTGTTTGTATAAGCTTGGAACTCTACAACGCCTGCCTGGAGCGTACCACTTTGCATAGCATTTACCATCTGATCTGTAGTATAACATACAAAAGGTATACTCTTCTGGAGCTGCTGGAATTTTGAAACAGCTGTATCACTGAGAATGTTGGCGCTGTCAAAGTGCTGAAGTGCATTTACCAGGAAGTTGAGGCCTGTAGCTGATGTATAAGGATATGTATAACCCATTTGAAGCTCGCCGTTTACAACAGCGTCAACGACGTTCTCATAAGTTACAGAGCCGTACTTTGAAGTAATAGCTGATGCTGCAGAGCGAGAAATAGCAATACCTGCAGTATTTGAAACGAGTGATTCTGCCTCAAGTTTCAGTTTAGCTCCCGCTTCCATTGCGAGTTTTCCGAAAAGCTCGTTTGAAGGAGTATAGGCCTGAGGGAGATATACATTATTGGATATATAGTCAGATGAAGCTCCTGATGGAATACTTCTTACGCTTACAGAAGCAATCATTCCGTTTGATAGGCGATTTCTCTGATTGTTGAACTCCTCAGCTGTTTCATTGAGCCATCCGTTGTTATTCTTACCAGCTTTTTCAGATGTCGAGAATATTTCAATGTCAACGTCACCGCCACCGACAACGGTAAGTGGGTACTTCGTTTCAATATTTGGAAGATTAGCTGAGCCGTTATCTGAATAGTCAACAGTTCCCTTGATTTTTTCAGTGCTGATGATATTTATCTTTTTTAGGGCCTTCTGAAGTTTGTCCTCAGGTTCGTTTATAGTGACTTTATTACTATTGTTATTTGTAACAGATGGATTATTATTCCTTGAAGATGTCTTGTTGATAACTGCGATTATCATCACAGCAGTTATGATAGCGCCAATAACTGCAATAATAACAGGGGTTTTGCTTTTGTTCATCTCATGTCCTCACTTTCAATCTGATTTTTGTATTCGTGTATGGAATCAATAATAAGTTTAAGCGATCTTATTTCTGTACTGCTTCTCTCGTTGTCAGTCATCTGAGAGACTTCCACAAGAAGATTGGTATAGTCCTTAAGTATCTTATCGTTTCTTTCAGTAAGCATTCTCAGATATCCCTTATGGGTAGTAATTTCCTCATTTCTTGAAGAAGACTGCATAATAGCTGTACGCTTCATGAACATAGTCATATTATTGAGCATTACAGACTGGATATCCTGATTTACAAGTTCGTAAACACCGCCACTCGAGCTTATGGTATCGAGAGTTTCGGACTTCTTCTGGAAAAGCTCCCACTGCTCGATCATTCTTGCAGCTTCTTGACGACACAGAGGATAATCCTTAAGATCTTTCATAACATCTATATAATCATTCGGCTCTTTGAGCGCTTCAAAGGTGTTCTCGTCAATGACATAGGAGCGCTGAAAGGCTTTTTTTCCGAGAGCAGCAAGTTTCACGAAGTAATAGTTTCCTGCACTTAGAAGCGCAACAATGAGTATTATCGCAATAATGGAGAACCCTGCGGAGTCCAGTATATCTGTGCCACCGAAGATCAAAGCTCCTAACCCTGCGATAACAAGGTTAAATATAATCTGCCCCAGGTATTTTTTCAATAAATTTCACCCCAATCAGCCGTTTTACGCGGCTTATTATATCAAAATATATTATATAACATTTTCCGTGAAAAGTCAATCATACCAGAGACTGAAAGGCAGATATTTCCGTTATACCAATATATACCGACGTTTGAAGAAATTATTAAGCTGTTAAATATCAAGCATTTATATAAAAGTAATCGTCAAACATCTTATATATATAAAAGCGGTGGTCTGTACAATGTACAGACCACCACATTAAAGATATTGATTTTATGCGATAAATTAATTATTTACCCATGAACTCTTCCATTGTCTTTGGAGTACCTTCCTTAACAGTGGAAACATATGCATAGTAGCTGAGTATCTTTGCAGCGTCAACTGCATCGATGATAGCATCGCCTGTAACGTTAGCTGCAAGCTTCTGCTCTTCTGTGAAGCCACCGTCACTACCAGTAGAGATCTTAGCGTAGTACTGGAGAACCATTGAAGCATCAACTGCATCTACGATACCGTTTGCATTAACATCGCCGAGCTTGTATGTTAAGTCCTTACCGCCTGATACTGTTACAGTGATAGGAGCAACAGATGTTGTGTAGTTAGCATTTGTGCTGTCCATGAATACCTTGCACTCAGAGAAGCCAATAGTGTGCTTGCCGTTTGTAGCGCTATCTGCAACCTTAACCTTGATGGTGAATACAGCCTTTCCATTAGTTGGAACGATTGGCTCTCCATCTTCGTCGTTGATAGAAGTGAAGTTAGCGCGACGCTCAGTTTCGTTTGTTGAAACAGCTGCATTACCAAGAGCAGGAGCCTTTCCGCCAATCTGTGTGAGTACGAGGCTTGAATCAAGTTTGAACTGAACGTCCATAGCTGAAACAGGCTTGTTATCAGTAGAGATGTTAGCATAGAGTGTGAGTTCATCGCCTGGCTTAGCAGATATCTCGGAATTGCCGTCCTTATCAGCGAATGTGAAGTTGATTTCAGCATTTCCAACAGGCTGCTGTGTATTTCCGTTTCCGCCTACCTTTATTGTAAGAGGTGTAACTGATGTCTTGTAGTTGAAGTTTGTGCTGTCCTGGAATACCTTAAGCTCTGAGAAGTCAATAGTGTAATCACCGCTTGCATTGTCTAAAACCTTGACTACGAATGTAAGAGCAGCCTTTCCATCTGAAGGAACAATAGGATCACCAAGTTCATCAACAGTTGTGAAGTTAGCACGGCAATCATCTTCGTTTGTTGAAACAGCTGCACCACCGAAAGCAGTTGACTTAGCGCCAATCTTTGTGAGCTTAAGACCACTGCCAAGCTTTAACTGAGTATCCAATGCTGATACCTTGTTGCCGTTTGCAGAAATATTAGCATAAAGTGTGAGCTCGTCACCTGGCTTAGCTTCAATAGAAGTCTTTCCGTCCTTATCAGCAATTGTGAAGTTGATATCACCGCTCTGGGTAGAAGGTTTAGTTGTAGTAGTTGTAGTTGTTGTTGAAGAAGTAGTAGTTGTAGTTGTACCTTGCTGTTCACCGTCACCGAGAACTTCAATACTCATAGTTTCAAGCTTGAGAGTGCCATCCTTAGTCATGAATCTCTTCTTTTCACCCTCAACAAGCGGACAAGGATTGTAGTTTTCACCTGTAGAGTCTGTGTTGTATTCACAGTATTTAATGGTGTACTTTCCTGGAGCAATGCTCTGTGGGATAATAGTGTCAAATACATATAAAGGATATGAATCAGATTTTTCGCCTGCCCACTTGTAGTCCTTGCCGTTGTTTGTCCATGAGAGACCTATATAGTAGTTGTCTGTACCTGCAGCAGTCTGTGACGAGTCAACGCCGAATATGTGCTTGCCTGCATACATATAGCCATCGAGGTCGTCATATGAACCACCGAATGAAATATAGCTTGTTGTCTTGAAAGTTGAGCCGTGTAATGTGTATTCCTTTTCTTCGCTTGTATAGCCTTCCTTTTCGGGGTTATAGAGCTTGAAAGTTATATCCTTTGAATCTGGTGTAATACCAACAAGGAGAGAATCTGTAGAACCGTTAGTAGCCTCACTATAATATACAGCAGAGGGGATAACATAACCGTCTGCAGGAATGTCACTCTTCTTGATAGATACTGATGACTTGCCGTCTGCTGCTGATGGCTTTGCAATATCATATGTCTTGATAGCAAAGCTCTTGGATGTGTCTGCAGCCCCTACTGTTGCGGGAACTACTGAACCTATCAGTGAAGCAGCTATGCCAAGTGATGTGATTGCAGAAATAAACTTTTTCATTTGCAATACTTCCTTTCAATAGTTTTTACGCCGCCTAGGACGTAAAGATTATTTGCTTACAACGGCTTCTGCACTAACTGCCGCTGATTTAAGCACTTTGTGATATTATATCATAAAATAGCACTATTGTCAATCCAATTGTTGCGGTTTTTAACAAGATTCAAAGTTAAAACAATGTAAATTAATCAAATTTTATGACAGGTATTCTTCGTAAAAAAAGAAACATCAGCTGTCAAAGTGACTGCTGATGCTTCTTATTTTATAATGTAGAATTAAGGTGAAGAAATGTTATATTCTGAAATAATCCGTAATTTAATTAGCCGAGAGTTGTTATTCTTTCAGCATAGCTTTCTGGGAAGTTCTTAATTAAGCCCAGCAGATACTTCTGTATAGTAAAAGCATCGTTGGTAGTTATACCGCCACCTGCCTCATATACATCTCCATTGAATTTACCTACATCTGAGAGCTGATATTTATTCGGATTAGCGAGGGACTGCATGATTAATACTGCGTCGCCCATGTCAATATTATCGTCACAATTAGCATCGCCCCACTTGGAAACCTTTTCTTCAAGAAGTGCCTTAGGCTCCTTAACAACTGTTGTAGTTATCGGTTCAGTTGTTTCTTCCTGAGTAGTTGTTGTAGTTGTAGTAGTTATTGTTGTTGTTGTTGAAGTAGTTGTAGAAGTAGTTGTCGTTGTTGTGGTGGTAGTAGTGGTGGTAGTAGTTGTTGTTGTCACAACAGGTCCGTCTATAGCAGTTCCTGCCTTTGCCACGATTGCTTCATCAATAGTGAAATCGTCTGTGCCTTCCTCTGTCTCAACATAAAGGATGTAGCCTGAACCCTCTGGGAGCTTGTAGTTTGCATTTGCAAGCTGAATATATCCTCCTGATGATTCCCCACTTGCAATGTGGTCATACTTTGTTTCGCCTGCAGAATCCTTGTATTCGAGAGAAAGCATAAGGTTGCCTGAACCTGAAGCTGCAACGCTGAAACTGTAAGTTTCGCCACCCTTGAATGTCAGTGAATCCAGAGACTTTAATGCTCCGTGCCAAGCACTTGTTCTTCCAGAAACTGTGAGAGCCTTGCTGCCCTTATAAGCTGTGCCGCCTGTAGTAACGGTAGCACCGCCTCTTCCTTCCCAACTGTTGCTGTCGTCTTCAAAGGTATCATGATAATAGTAACCATTCTCGTCAGGTTCTATTGGCTCTGGTGGATCGGGATCCTTTCCGCCTTCAAAGCCTTTTCCGTCACTTTCAAGTCCAACAACGAATGTAGTTACACTATTAGCAGGAAGCTGAGCTGTGAACGAAGAGCCGCTTGCTGAGATACCACCGATCTTAGCTATATTCTCACTTCCTGATGTTCTGTAGCTGTCAACGTTTGTGACTGTTCTGTTGCTGAGGGTGAACTGCTGTGAAACAGCG
>JAEEGL012872352.1_pt1 | contig 48363 bp, 44 predicted proteins | sample 9134231 | NCBI WGS metagenome assembly JAEEGL01 (sample SAMN16246548, study PRJNA631951) | gut metagenome | biome: gut microbiome; feature: rumen; material: fiber-attached | host: Bos | place: Iran: Karaj | collected 2018-10 | reverse complement strand
GGGGAAGAGTACTTCGTCCTCCGCCCCCTCGGGAATCATTTTTATCCCTTCAGGGACCATGATATTCAGAAGCTCGTAGGACACGAGCCCCGTGATGGCGTATCCGTGCTGATCGGTCGCCTCGTCATATGCTTCTTCCACAGTAAACTGGTAGTACTTGCCCGTATCGTACTCATCCTCGTCGTCGCTGAGGGAATAGCCGCCGTTTCCGGCAGTGCCGTCGCTTTCGGTAACGGCGACGGTATCGGTGACGACGGGCTCGTCCGTCGCCCGGTCGGTATCGGTTTCCGTGCCCCTGCCGCAGGAGACGAGAAAGAGAAGCACAAGTGCCGCGAGCAGCGACGAGGCGATCATCGGTTTTGTTTTCATGGAACGTTTCTCCTTGTTTTTTTGATCTGTGGACGGTATCATCGGTGTCCTCCGCTTATATAGACAACTTTTTTTTCAAAATCTGCCGCGTTGATGAAAAAAACCGAAAAATATTTTTCAGGCGGCGTCCGACCGACGTCCCGGCCGCGGCGGGAGGTACGGGGGGAGATCTTTTTCGCTCTTTATCCCCCTTCGATGCGTTTTCGTATTGCATTGCACGGCGATCTGTGCTATACTGTAGTAAATCACAAAAGCGATTTCTGTTTTTGCCATTCTGTCCGGCGACACGCCGGTACGTCCTTGAAAGGAAGAACGCCATGTACCGTATCCTGAAAAAGCGCCCCCTCAATCCGACCGTCGATTTTATGACCGTCGAAGCGCCGCTCGTCGCGCGCAAGGCGGAGCCGGGGCAGTTCATCATCCTCCGCGTCGACGAGGACGGGGAGCGGATCCCGCTGACGATCGCGGGGTATGACCGCGCCGCCGGGACCGTCGATATCATCTACCAGATCGTCGGCGCGACGACGCTCAAACTCCATGAGAAGGAGGAGGGCGGCGCGATCGCGGATTTCGTCGGCCCGCTCGGACGTCCGACCGAAACGGAGGGGCGGCGGAGCGTGTGCATCGTCGGCGGCGGCGTCGGATGCGCCATCGCTTTGCCCGTAGCCCGGAAATTCCACGAGCTCGGCTGCCGCGTCACCTCGATCATCGGCTTCCGAAACAAGGATCTGCTCATCCTCGAAGATGAGTTCCGCGCCGCTTCCGATTCTCTGACCGTCATGACGGACGACGGCTCCTACGGACGGCAGGGCGTCGTGACCGTGCCGCTCAAGGAGGCGCTCGAGCGCGGCGAGACGTTCGACGAGGTCATCACGATCGGCCCGCTGATCATGATGAAATTCGTCGTGGCGACGACGAAGCCGTTCGGCGTCAAGACGACGGTCTCCATGAACCCGATCATGATCGACGGGACGGGCATGTGCGGCGGCTGCCGCCTCACCGTCGGCGGCGAGACGAAGTTCGCCTGCGTAGACGGTCCGGATTTCGACGGGTTCGCCGTCGATTTCGACGAGGCGATGCTCCGCGGCGGCATGTACCGCGAATTCGAGCGTCACGCGTATGACGCCGCATGCAATCTGCTGAAAAAGGAGGCGCTGTAAGATGCCTGCCAATATGAATCCGAAAAAGAATCCGATGCCGACGCAGGAGCCGGCGGTGCGCGCCCGCAATTTCGACGAGGTCGCGCTCGGATACTCCGAAGAAGCGGCGCTCGACGAGGCGACGCGCTGCCTGAACTGCAAAAACATGCCGTGCGTGTCCGGCTGTCCCGTCAACGTCCATATCCCCGCCTTCATCGCGAAGGTGCGCGAGGGAGACTTCGAAGGCGCCTATCAGGTGATCGCGCAGTCCTCCAGCCTGCCCGCCGTATGCGGCCGCGTCTGCCCGCAGGAGACGCAGTGCGAGGCGAAGTGCGTGCGCGGCATCAAAGGGGAGGCGGTCGGCATCGGCCGGCTCGAGCGGTTCGTCGCCGACTGGCATAACGAGCACGAGACGACGCCTCCGACGCCGCCCGCGCCGAACGGGCACCGCGTCGCCGTCGTCGGCTCCGGTCCGTCCGGTCTGACCTGCGCGGGCGATCTTGCGAAGAAGGGCTACAGCGTCACCGTTTTTGAGGCGCTCCACCTTGCCGGCGGCGTGCTCGTGTACGGGATCCCCGAATTCCGTCTCCCGAAGGCGATCGTCCGCCGGGAGATCGACACTCTGCGCGCGCTCGGCGTCCGCATCGAGACGAACGTCGTGATCGGCAAGACGATGACGGTCGACGAGCTGATCGAGGACGGCTACGAGGCGGTCTTCATCGGATCCGGCGCCGGGCTGCCCCGCTTCATGGGGATCCCCGGCGAGGCGCTGAACGGCGTCTATTCCGCCAATGAGTTTTTGACGCGTTCCAACCTCATGAAAGCGTACCGCGACGGCGCGGACACGCCGATTCTGCACGCGAAGCGTGTCGCCGTCGTCGGCGGCGGGAACGTCGCCATGGACGCGGCGCGCACGGCGCTCCGTCTCGGCGCGGAAAAGGTCTCCATCGTGTACCGGCGTTCCATGGAGGAGCTTCCGGCGCGGAAGGAGGAGGTCGAGCACGCCATGGAGGAAGGGATCGAGTTCCGCCTGCTCAACAACCCGACGCGCATTCTCGGCTATATGAATCCGGACGACCGCCGCGATCCGAAGAACGGCTCCGTCATCGGGATGGAATACGTTCATATGGAACTCGGCGAGCCGGACGAACGCGGTCGCCGCCGTCCCGTGGAGATCTCCGGCTCGGAGGAGACGATGGACGTCGACTGCGTCATCATGGCGATCGGTACTTCGCCGAATCCGCTCATCAAATCGACGACGGCGGGTCTTGAGGTGAATCGCCACGGCGGGATCGTCGTCGAGGAGGAGACCGGTGCGACCTCGCGTCCCGGCGTATACGCCGGCGGCGACGCGGTGACCGGCGCCGCGACCGTCATTCTTGCCATGGGCGCCGGGAAGACGGCGGCGCGCGCCATCGACGAGGCGCTCATGCCGCGCAGCGCGGAATAAGACGGATGACGATACGGATCCTCATAAATGACGCCGCGCTCACCTACGCGGCGCGTGAATGCAGGAAATTCCTGCTCGAATACACCGCCGCGGACGTGACGGAGACGGACGGGAACGCCGACAAAACGGTCCGGCTGACCGTCGATGGGGCGCTTGCGCCGCATCGGTATTCACTGTGCGGCGACGGGGATACGCTCTCTGTCGCGGGCGGCAGCCCGTCCGCCGTTCAGTGCGGGCTGTACGCCGCGCTGTCCGAGGCGGGCGTGCTCTTTGAGGCGACCGGGTATTCACTGCCCGGCGCGTGGGATACGGCGGCGTTTTTCGGCACGCGCCGGGACGTGAGTCCGAAATTCCGGCATCGCGGGATCCGCCAGCACATCAATTTTCCGATGGATATCTCCTCGTACAGCCTTGACGACGCGAAGGAGTATATCCGTTCGATTGCCCGCATGGGGATGAACGCGATCACCTTTCACAGCTACGGCGGGCAGTGGCATTCCACGGAGCCCGGCAAGCCGGGGAAGGCGGCAGGACACTTCTTCTACGGGCAGGTACATCCGGTCCCGCGGGAGAAGGAGATCGCTTCGCTGATTCGCAACCGGAAGATCTTCTGTATCCCCGAGGCCGAACCGCTGCTCGGCGACGAGGCGGCGCTTGAGGAGTACGCGCAGTACTGGCTGAGTGAAGTGATGGATACCGCCAAGGAGGCCGGGCTTCTCGTGACCTTCTCGGTGGAGATCCCCTTTGACGAGGACGACGCGATCGTCGCCATGCTGCGCGCGGTGTGCGCGGCCTATCCGCAGATCGACACGCTGGAGCTCCTCACCGAGGAATGCGGCGGCCGTCAGGCGCCGGGCTGGGATACGGACAATGCCGCGGCGCGCCTGAAAGAACTGTTCGGCGACGATATCGCGGATGAGGACGGATCGGTGCCCGGACTGCCGAGGGAGTGGCTGCCCGATCAGCTCAGCGGCTCCGCCGTCCACCTTGCAAGGATGCTGCGCGCCGTATCACTGCGCGAGCGGTGGCTGCCCGCCGCGCCCTCTCGCCCGGCGCTCCGCATCGGGCTGTACGTAAACTGCCCGAATACGCTGCGTACCCTGTGGCCGATCCTCCGCCGGAAGCTGCCCGCGGGGATGACCCGCAGTCTGCTGCCGGCGCACGGCGCCGTCAACGTCGCCGAAAGTCTCGATAAGATCGGTTTCACCTCCGAAGACTGGCAGAGCACGATGATCTATTCCTGGGCGGAATTCGACGGGAATATGTATATCCAGCAGATGTCCACGGACGGAAACGAGATGCTCACCGCCATACCGGAGGCGGACAGCGTATACGGCGCCTGCCTCAATCACTGGCGGACGGCGGAGAACGCGCTGACGCTCTCCTATTTTGCGCGGACGTCCGAGACGCCGCTTGCTGCCGAGGCGTATTACCTCCGCTATGCAGAGCGGAAGGGGATCGCGGACGGCGTCGGCTTCGCTGCAGCGTGCCGGCTCCTGGCGCGGTGCGACACGTACTGCCGGGATCATCTTCCCAACGTCGGCTTCTGCTACGTCGGCTGCTGGATCCGCCGCGGAAACGTCACGCAGGCGAAAAAGTATAAGGCGGAGCCGCTTGAGGAAGCGATCCGCTTTTATGAGGAAGCGAAAGAACGGTTCCATGCGCTGATCCCGTCCGCCGTGAACCGGGACGCGAGAGCGCTTCTGCGCCTGTACGAGAACCGCTGCCATGCGAGCGTTCTCCATCTGCGGTGCATGCTGTCGATGGCGCCGATCCGCACGATGTACGATTACAGCACGCCGGAGCGGCCCGCGTCAGCCGAAGTGCGGGGGAAGATCCGCGCCTGCCTCGCCGACGCGATGCGGTATGCACGGGAGTATCTTTCCGTGTACGGCGAAATGCTCCCGGATCGCGGGGGAGAAGGGAACGTCGTCAGCTATTACGAGACGCTCCTTCCGTTTATCCGCGCGGTCGCCGCGCATTTCGAAGGGATGGAGGCACAGGAGGCGAAGGACGAGTTCGACGCGCCCCCGCTCCCCGATACCTCGGCGAAATAAGCGGACAGAAAACGGCGGGGACTGACCGCACTCGTCAGTCCCCGTCCTTATTCTGTACGTCCGTCCGCAGCGGCAGGATATAGCTGCGCCCCCGTGCCGTGTCGCCGCCCGCGGTGAAGCCGAGCCCCGTGAACAGCCGCTGCGACGCCGTGTTCCGGGAGTAGATCTCCCCGACACGGAGCGCCGCGAAGCCGAGTACCACCGCGCGCCGGATCAGCGCCTGCACGACGCGCCGCCCGATCCCGCGCCCGCGCAGCGCCGATTCGCCGATCACGATCGCCATGTCCTCGCGCGAGAACGCCGCGTCGCCGACGGAGCGGAACGCATCCCCTTCGCGTATTTCGATAAAATAAAGCTCGCTGTGCTCGTCCTGCCATCGGTACATCCCCCGCAGCATGTCGGGCGTGTACGGCGTACGGTTCCCGTTTACCGCCCATAGCGTGTCGGGATCCCGGTACCACGGCAGCGCGAAATCGCATACACCGTCGTATCGGCGCAGGCGCAGCGTATTGTCGATCGGGAGGATCGCGGGCTGTTCGACGTCCGGGATCGGCATATCTTCCTCCTTTTTCCCGCGGCGCGAAACGGTGTCCGAGGCGGGAAACGCGTTGTTTCATTCGTCTGCTCTGTATTATAGCCGACCGCTCCGCCTTTGTCAATAGCTGCGCGGCGAGCGGCGGAAAAAGAAAGGAAACGCATATGCTCCAAACACAAAGACTGGTCCTGCGCCCGTGGGCGGAGAACGACGACAAGACGCTGTACCGCTGGGCGAGCGATCCGGCCGTCGGACCTCCCGCCGGATGGCCGCCGCATAAAAGCACGGATGAGAGCAGGGAAGTCCTGCGGCAGATTCTGTGCAGGCCGGAGAGCTACGCGGTCTGTCTCCGGTGCGACGGGGTGCCGATCGGTTCCCTTTCCCTCCATTTCAGCGACGTGTCCGATCTTGCCCGCGCGGAGGGAGAATGTGAGCTCGGCTACTGGCTCGCCCGTCCGTTCTGGGGACTGGGCATCATGCCGGAGGCGGCGATGGAGCTTTTGCGGCATGCTTTTGAGGAACTCGGCATGGAGCGCGTCTGGTGCGGTTATTACGAGGGGAACGAGCGCTCCCGCCGCGTGCAGGAGAAGTGCGGTTTCGTGCCGCAGTGGACGACGCAGGACGTCGACATGCCGCAGATGCACGAAAAGCGCACCGGACACGTAAGCGTCCTGACGCGGCAGGACTGGCTTGCCCGCAGGGCGGCGGAGAAATGAATCGCATCTGCATCCGCTTTGTGATATACTATTGTGATAAACTATTGAGAAACAAACATTTGTAAAGGAAGTACGGGCATGGAACTGATACAAAGCTTTTCAGTGGATCATACGATGATCGTTCCCGGCATCTTCGTCAGCCGGGAGGACAAGGTCGGCGGCGATACGGTCACGACGTACGATATACGGCTGAAGAGGCCGAACAAGGAGCCGGTGATCGACGCGGCGGCGATGCACTCTCTCGAGCATCTCATAGCCACGACGCTGAGAAACGATCCGGATTGGAAGGACGAGATCATCTACTGGGGACCGATGGGATGCATGACGGGGTTCTATCTCATCCTCAAGGGGAACCGCTGCTCCCGTGAGATTTATGATCTGATCCTGAAAGCCTTCCGGGCGGTGGACGACGCGGAAGAGGTCCCCGGCGCCGCGCCGAAGAACTGCGGTCATTACCTGATGCACGATCTTGCGATGGCAAAGTGGTACGCCGCCGAATTCGCGGCGTATCTCGAGGCGAACGCCGGACGGGACGAGATATTCGAGTATCCGAGGTCCGACCGTCTCGTCACGGGCGATGGACGGAAATTTTACGATTCATAAAAAAGCGGACGGCAGCATCCTGCCGTCCGCTTTTCACTATACTCAGAACGTCCGCGGCAGACCTGTACGGCCGCGGCCTTTCTCCTTTACCCCCGATCCGCCCGTTCCGACTTCTCGATCGCTTCCTTCAGGATCGGTTCGATCACCTTTGCCATTCTCCAGAAACCGAGGTCGTTCGGATGGCAGGTGTCGATCGAGCAGAGATCCCGGTCGGTATCTCCGTAGAACGTCGTTCCGTCGATGAACCATACGTTCTCGTCTCCGGCGTTTTTCGCGTTCAGGTACGTCTGACGGATCACGTCGCGCCGGGCTATGACGCCCTTGTCCGCCTCGATGCAGGGACGGGACATCATGATCACGGGAAGATCCGGTCTCTTTTCCCGGATGACCTTGAAGAACGGCTCGTGCGTCTCCCTCAGCGTTTCCACCGTCGGGGAATTGTGGTCGTAGTCGTATACGAAAACGCTCATATCCACGCCGGCGATAAATTCCGCCATGGCGCGCTCGCCGCGCGCGGAGCCGGAGAAGCCCAGATTGTAGAAATCGACGTCGAGCCAGCGGGAAAGTATGCAGTTGTATCCGTTGAAGAAGACGGTGGGGCATCCGCCTTCGGTGATGGACGAGCCGTAAAACAATACGGGCTTCTCATGCTTGTACGGCGTAGGCGGCTCGACGGCCGCTTCGTCGTTCACGGAGATCTGAACGTCGGCTATCGTCTCGTTCCTCGGCAGCCAGATCAAAATATCCTCCATCCGGGCGGATTTTTTGAACGTTTTCTCAAAGGTCATCTGATCGTAGGTGTCGGGACATCCGAGCCCGAGATATCGACCGTTTGATTTGCTGCCCGCGAACAGATAAAACGACTGACAGCCGTAAATCGAAATGCCGACGTCCGGCCACAAGGAACTGAGCGTCATCGTGACCTTGATCTCTTTCGCATCGGTGCGGAAGCCGATGCGCGCGCCCGGACAGCGGTGGGCGAATTTCGGCGGCAGTACCTCAAGGGATGGGAGCAGTTCGTCGGGAACGCGCTGCAGCTTGTGCGTTTTCTCAAAATCGATGATCCCCCATACTTTCATCGGTGAGTCCAGATAAGAATACGTCTTCATGGTCTGTTCCGTTCCTTTCCGTAAAGCAAGTTTATCATGACCGCGGCGCACCCGCGCACGCGGACGCTGTCAACGTTTCGTGAGCGTTTCGTTCATGCTGCCCGTTCGGTAGCCGCCGAGATCCAACGCGACGTAGGAGAAGCCGAGCGCGCGCAGCGTGCGCTCGATCTCGGCGGATCGCTCCGTCAGCATCCCAAACTGTCCGCGGTCGATCTCGATCCGGGCGATATCCCCATGCGCGCGGACGCGCACCTGACGGAACCCTCCGTCCCGCAGAAACTGCTCCGCCGCATCGACGGCGGCGAGCTTCTCCGGCGTGATGCGCTCGCCGTAGGGGAACCGCGTCGCAAGGCACGCCATGGAGGGCTTGTCCCACGTGGGCAGTCCGAGCTCCCGAGAGAGCGCGCGGATCTCATCCTTGGTCAGCCCGACGTCCTTCAGCGGACTTTGGATCCCCAATTCCGCGATGGCACGCAGTCCCGGCCGGTAGTCGCCGACGTCGTCGGCGTTCGATCCCTCCGCGACGATACCGATGCCCCTCTCCCGCGCCGCGGTGAGGAACGCCGAAAACAGCTCCTTTTTGCAGAGATAGCAGCGGTCGGGCGGGTTGTCCCGGAATCCGGGGATCGCCATCTGATCCACTTCGACGATCACGTGCTCTACGCCGATCTCACGGCAGAACGCCGCGGCTTCCCGGCATTCCCGTTCGGGGAAGGAGACGGAGCGCCCCGTGATCGCCGTCACGTTCTTTCCCAGAGCGACGTGCGCCGCTTTCAGAAGAAAGGTGGAATCCACCCCGGCGGAAAACGCGACGGCAGCCCGTTCCATCTTCCGCAGGCAGGCGATCAGGGCATCCCATTTTTCGTTATTCATGCCGTGTCTCCCTGTTTTGTTCTTCGTGGAGGTCGTTCCACGCCGCAAGGTACGCGACGCTGGGCCAGACCTCCCGCCGGATCAGCAGACGGCGCCGGAGATCCTCCGCTTCTATGGTCCTTCCGGCTGCCGCCAGACAGCGGCTGATCCCGTACGCCTCGATGCAGAAATCCAGCGCGTTCTCGTCGTCCGAAAGGGCGGTCAGTGCGTCGGAGAGGGAAGTGCTTTCGGCAAAAACGGAAACGACGAGCGCATACGCACCGTGACGTCCCACGTCCATGCCGGGACGGTACAGACCGAGCAGGTCGGACTCAGCGGATATACGCAGGCAGGAGAGGCAGTGCCAATACAGAACGGCGATCAGCATTTCATCATCGCAGGGAAGACAACCGGTAAAGCTTTCCGCCGCGCGGGCGTATTCACCGAGAAGATAATGCCGGATGCCCAAAGGATAGGCGATCTGCTGCGCCTCCCCGCCCAGATTCAGGTACCTTTGATAGGCGTCGAACGCTTCCGAAAAGCGCCTGATCGTGAGCAGCGCCCCGCCGAGACGCCGGTACAGCGCCGGATCGTCCGCGCGGATCTTCTCCGCGTCCCGGAAGGCATCGACCGCGTCCCGGTAGCGGTACTGGGATATGAGCGCGTCCGCCAGGCGGAGCTTGCTCTGATAATCGTCGCTTTGACGGAGCCAGAACATCTCTTCGGTATCCGTGACGGCGCATCTCTCCGTACCGAGCTGACTTTCCGGCGTGGCTTTGTTCATTCCGGGTCCTCCAGCGTCCGCAGCACCTCGGAGAGAGCGATCCCCTCTTCGTCCGCGATGCGGGCGAGATCGGCGTACTCGTATTTCTCCCGCTTCACGCCGTATCCGGTCGATACTTTCCGCCGCACGGATCCCCAGCGGGTGTTGACCGTTTCGATCTCACGATCCAGTACGTACCGCCGGACGGAGGACTGCCGGATACCGATCGTCGACGTGTGCCGGAAGATCAGCCGGACGATCTTGTCCTCGTCTTCCGGTCTGCACAGGACGCAGATCAGCGTTCCGGGGCGTCCTTTCTTCATTCCCGCGGGCACGGTGTACACATCGAGCGCGCCGCCCTCGAGCAGCTTGTCCGCCGCGTAGCCGATCGCTTCCGCCGTCATGTCGTCCACGTTGAAGGAGAGCTCGGTCACGGTATCGCTTTCGTCGGTCGCCTCTCCAAGCATCGCGCGGACGCAGTTCGCGGTCCGGAAATCCTTTTTTCCCATGCCGTAGCCGATCACGGATGTCCGCATCACCGGCATCTCTCCGTAGCGGCTCACGAAATGCTTCAGGAGCGCGGCGCCGGTAGGCGTGCAGAGTTCGCCCCGGATCCCGCCGCCGTAGGAGGGGATCCCCGTGAGAAGGTACGCCGTGGCGGGCGCCGGAACGGGAAGGATGCCGTGCGCGCATTCCACGTGTCCGCTGCCTACGTGGATCGGCGACGCGATCACTGCGTCGGGGCTCAGTGCGTGCATCAGATAACATACCGCGGTCACGTCCGCCACGGCGTCCATGGTCCCGACCTCGTGAAAGTGGATCTCCGTGACGGGAACGCCGTGTACGCGGCTTTCCGCCTCCGCGATCGATGCGAAGACGCTTCGGACGTCTTCCTTGACGCTGTCCGGCAGACGCAGATGGGATCCGATGATATGCTCGATGTCCGATAGCCCGTGATGCGGATGCGCGCCGTGTCCGTCCCCGTGCTCATGCTCATGGTCATGGTCGTGCTCATGGTCATGGTCGTGCTCATGGTCATGGTCGTGCTCATGCTCATGGTCGTGCTCATGGTCATGCTCATGCTCATGCTCATGCATCTCAGCCTCTTCCTCCGTCCCGTGCACGAGAACGGAGACGCGGGTACCGGTGATCCCGCATTTGACGGAGGGTTCCATACAAAACCGCACGTCGGGGAGCCCCAGTCCGTTCAGCTTTTCCAGCATGGCGGCCGGATCAGGAAACAGCTCCAGCAGCGCGGCGGTCAGCATGTCGCCCGCCGCGCCCATGGAGCAGTCCAGATACAGGATCTTCATTTTTTCGCCTCCATATGGTTGATCATACCGGCGAGATAGCCCGCGCCGAAGCCGTTGTCGATGTTGACGACCGAAACGCCGCCGGCGCAGGAATTCAGCATGGAGAGGAGTGCCGACAGTCCCTGGAAAGAGGCGCCGTATCCAACGCTGGTCGGCACGGCGATCACAGGGCAGTCCGCCAGTCCCGCGATCACGCTGGCCAGCGCGCCCTCCATGCCGGCGATGGCGACGATCACGCTGGCACTCATGATCTCCTCCATGTGGGACAGGAGCCGATGCAGACCGGCCACGCCCACGTCGTACAGGCGCACGACTTCGCTGCCGAACACTTCGGCGGTCACGGCGGCTTCCTCTGCCACCGGGATGTCGCTCGTACCTCCCGTTGCCACGACGATCCGTCCGATCCCGTCCGGCGCGGGACGTCCGCCGAGGACCGCGGTCCGCGACACGGCGTCGTACCGTATCGGATACCGGGCGGCGATCGTATCCGCCGCCTCTTTTTGCAGTCTTGTGATCAGGACGCGCGACTGACCGTTTCTGACCATGGCGTCAAGGATCCCGACGATCTGCTCCGCCGTTTTCCCGGCTCCGTATACGACTTCCGGGAGACCCTGACGGATCTTGCGGTGGAGATCCACCTTGGCAAACCCGATGTCCTCGAACGGATCCGTTTTCAGGCGCAGCAGCGCTTCGTCTACGGACATCGTCCCCGCGCTCACCGCTTCCAGGATCGCTTTCGCTTCTGTTTTCATATACTCTTTTCCATCCCGAAAAGGCGGCCCTGCTTCTGTTTGCAGAACCGCCTTCTGTTAGTTTTACCCTTTCTTTTTCAGAAGAGCCGTTTTTACGACTCCTTTGGGATCCTTGATCAAAAGGATGATCAGCCAAATGATGAGCCCCAGCGCCACGACGGAAAGTCCGAGAAAAAGATCGTTGAGCATATCCGCCGGCGCCGGAGAGAAGTATTCCTCCTTGAGTTCGGCATACTCAAAGATCGCGTCCACGAGCCACATGATGGACGCGCCCCAGAACATCCAGCAGAGGATACCGACCTTCATCTCGTCTTTCGGCGCGTTTTTGTACCAGATGATCGTGCAGATGATCGCGGCGAATACGGTCGTCAGGAGCGTCATACCGTCCCCCCTGTTTATTCCTCGGCGGGAAGAGGCTTGTCCGCGCGCTTCTCGATCAGGACGGAAACGCCGACCATGCCGAGCCAGACGAGGGTGACGAGAACCGCCATCGTGACGCCGACGGTCGCCATCTCATGAAGCATTTCAGCGGCGTCCGCAGGATCACCCGCAGCCGTCAGGAAGGGGAACCACGGCACCACTTCTCCGTGCCATACGTGTTCGAACGCCAGAAGGAACGAACCGCCCCACAGCATATTCCGAAGCCATTTCAGTTTTCTGGAGAAAGGGATCTTCACGGCGCCGCCGTCGGACTGCACGTTCGCGTCCTCGTGCGCCTTTTCCTTCTTTTCAAGCGCTCTGGCAGCGACCGAAGCCGCGATCGCTTCCGCTGCCGAAACCAGGAAACATGCCATTTTGAAAGCCTCCTTACGTTTTTTGGGAATAATCATGTACGAAACGGTACATGGCGCCCTTCTCCACACGAACGGCGTACCTTCACGGTACACGTGCTTCACATTGCCCGCGGCTCCATACGGCACGTTTCGCGCCGATCCGGGTTCCTCCCGGATCGATATAATTATACCATTGTCGGACGTCATTGTCAAGAAAAGATATATTCAAAATCGCGGGGAATACTTAAGAATACCGCGCGGAATTCAAGAGACGCCGCAGCCTGCGTTCGGCATAGTACGAAGCAGGCCGGTGACGGATACGCTGCAGCGTCCGTGATTGTAACTTTTTTATAAACAATTCTGTCTCTGTATTGAAAAGTCTCTCTATATCTATTATGATAAAATATCAAGTTGTTTGCGGTCCAACCGGCGGATGCGCCGTTTCATGAAGCAGACGGATAGGTGATCGACGGAGACCATGGATGATCCCGCCGACTGCGGACCGCGGAAAGGTGTTTTTTTATATGAGACGCAGTACATTCTTGAGAGCTGGCGCTTCCTTTTTGTTCCTTTCCATGCTGTTCGTTCTTCTCGGAACGGCGGCATCGGCAGCCGCATATGCCGCATATACAGACGGCGATCGGATCGAACCCGCATACCGGGAGGCGGTAGAGAAGATGACCGAACGGGGCGTGCTGAACGGCTTTGATGACGGCAATTTCCGCCCGACCGATACGCTGACGAGAGAGCAGGGCGCGAAGATCATCACGTATCTTCTTCTCGGCGCCAAAGCGGCTAAGGCTCTGGTGACGGGCGACAGTCCCTACTCGGACGTGGCGAAAGACCGCTTGTCCGCGCCCGCGATCATCTGGTGCACGGAGCAACATATCCTGCACGGCATGGGGGACGGCACGTTTCGCCCGGAGGAAAAGATGACGGGGGCGCAGTTTGCCAAAATGCTGCTGTGTGCCTTCAAACTTGGCGATCCCGAACGGTACGTCGGAGATGAATGGCTCATGCACACGGCGGAGGACGGTCAGGCGCGCGGACTGTTCGAAGGCGATGCGAAGATGAAGGAAGACGTCCCGATCCAGCGTCAGCAGGCCGCGCTTCTCGCGTGGAATGCGCTGCAGGCGGCGGAGGCGTTAAAGGAGCCGATTGATCCCGAAACTCCCGAAGTTCCCGATACTCCCGAAGTTCCCGATACTCCCGAAGTTCCCGATACTCCCGAGGTTCCCGATACTCCTGAAGTCCCCGACACTCCCGAGGTTCCCGATACTCCCGAAGTTCCCGATATTCCTGAGGTTCCCGATACTCCCGAAGTTCCCGATATTCCTGAGGTTCCCGAAACTCCTGAAGTCCCCGACGATCCTGCTGATCCGGGATCGGGAGAAGGCTCCGGACAGAACAACGGTAACGGCAACGGAAACGGCAGCGGCAACGGCAATGGAAGTATTGTGCTTCCGGCGGTGCCGTCACGAAATCCCTGAACACAAGCGGCGGGCGTTTCGGCCCGCCGCTTTGCTGTATATAGGACGCTGCAGAGAACAGGAGAGAAATGGTCGCAGAAAACGACGCTTTGCAGTTTAGATCGTTTGACACCCTACCGCAAAGCCCTATGCCATGCCGAAGGCATGGCAGCGGTTCTGCATCGATAACTTAGAACGATAAACGGAGGGATACCGGGCGGTATCCCTCCGTTTATGTGATGTGCGGTCGATTTAGATCGGCTTAGGTAAAAAACGCGGGAAATCCAATCTTTTAAGGCCGTTCGCTTATTTTCCTCCGGAAGCGTGCGGCCTTAATAGATTTTGCGTTTGGTCTAAATGGATCGGATTCTATCTACCGTATTGTTTCAATATATTCAGTCAGGACGTCATGCTCATACACGCAGCCGCTTATAATATTTTGAATGGTAACACTAAGATGTATTCTTTTATTCTTAATATTCAAAATACGGCTTAGTTCTGTTACAAGTGAAATCGTAATAGCATTGTCTTGCGTTGATGAATTGGTAAGCCATCATCAATAGCGGACGGATTTCGGGATTGCTCCATTTATGATACACTTTGATTATTCTATCATCCAATGTTAAGCTATCTTCACTCAAAAGGCCGTATTTAACAAGTAACGGTTCCATTTCGAGGAATTTTTCAAGAGCGATTCCGATTTTTTTAGCTATCATATCTGCTGTATATTGACTTGTTTCAGTTGTGGATTGCGTAAAAATAATCGCTTTCATTCCATCTTCCGAAGCAAGTATTGAGAAGAACTCACCAAAGTCCTTTTCAGACAATAGCTTTTTTGATATTTCGGGAGTATCACAGACAGCGCAGAAGAACGGAAAGTTTTCTACAAGTGACAAATATGTGGTTCCTTCATCATTGATGATTTGTGATGTTATTTGCTGATTACCGCGGTTTTTTTCAATAACATCTTTCAGAAGCGGTCGGATTTCATTTCCGAAATATGCGCTTTGTAACGTCCATACGGCCTCAAATTAAAATTTGAAATAATCTATTCCATTATCCTTGCAGTGTGTTTTTTGAAGACAAAACATGAACAAATCGTCAAGAATCTCATCTTGAGAGTAATCGGATATCTTCTTTTCTACTCCGAATAAGGCATCGATTGATACCCCTAAAACCTTAGAAATGGTCGGCAATAAATAAGTGTCCGGAACACCGCCGTTTTCCCATTTCGATACAGCTTGTCCCGAAACGCCTACCAATTCCCCAAGCTGTTCTTGCGTATAGCCCTTTTGTTTTCTGTATTTTGCAATCTTTTCTCCGATTTTGAGTTCCATAACAACCTCCATTGCTTCATTATCACCAGTGTAAACATATTATACCGCAAATGACGGTTTGATAAAATAGATTCGATATTGCGTTTCTCAACCGCGAGTTGGGTAAGATCGCCGTCGCGATGAAATCCGGGCAAAGCCCAGATGAATTGACGCTGAAGAATACGCCGAGTTCATCGAGCACATGGCGGAGGAAGCGGCCTGTGAAAACGCCGAATGCGAATAAATCGCCTGTTTTTAGGTGAAAAAAACCCCGGAGAACGGTCAAATCTCCGGGGCGATGGTCGGAGTGGCCGGATTTTGAACCGTGGCTTTGCGCGACGTTCTGCCGTAATCGCTTGTTATTCCGCCGCAAAGCCCTATGCCATGCCGAAGGCATGGCAGCGGTTCTGCATCGATAACTTAGAACGATAAACGGAGGGATACCGAGCGGTATTCCTCCGTTTATGGTCGGAGTGGCCGGATTTGAACCGACGGCCTGATGCTCCCAAAGCACCCGCTCTACCAACTGAGCCACACCCCGATGCTGTAAGTATATCACATCTTCCGTTTCTTGTCAAGGGTGTAAAGCGGGGAGCGACTCAAAGCCGGCAGAGCGTTCGCTCTGCCGGCCTTCGTATCTTCATTTATTTTCTTTTGAGGATGTTGAGCAGTCCGCGGCGGAGGAGGGAGCCTCCGGTGGAGATGAGCTGCGACTCGATCCGGTCCCGGCGCTTCTGCGCTTTTTTCGCTTCGGCGGTTTTCTTTTTCTCCGCTTCCTTTTCGAGTTTCTTCTGCTTCTGTTCCTCTTCCTTCTGCTTTTGCTTCTCGAAAGCGGCGCGTTCCGCTTCCAGCGCCGCGCGTTCGGCGGCGAGCGCGTCCTCTTCCGCTTTCTTCTCCGCTTCTTTCTGGAGCAGTTCGTAGGCGGATTCCGGATCGGTCGGCGTATCGTAGCGGCTCATGCCGTCCGCGGCGCGGCAGGCAGCCCGTGTTTCCTCCGCGCACGGAGCCATCAGGCTCTGCGGGCAGAGGATCGCCGTCCGCTGCGCGATGGAGGGAACGCCCTTGCGGTCGAGCACGGAAACGATCGCCTCGCCGGTACCGAGTCCCATGATCTCCGTCTGCGTATCGAAGAGGGGATTCACGCGGAAGGACTGCGCGGCGGCGCGCACGGCCTTCATTTCATTCGGCGTATACGCGCGCAGACCGTGCTGTACGCGGTTGCTCAGCTGCGCCAGCACCGTATCCGGAATATCGGAGGGACTCTGCGTGACGAAATAGATGCCGACGCCCTTCGAGCGGATCAGTTTGACGGTCTGCTCGATCTTGGCGATCAGCGCGCGCGGCGCGTCGCTGAAAAGGAGGTGCGCCTCGTCGAAGAAGAAGACGAGCCGCGGCTTGTCCGGGTCGCCGACTTCCGGCAGCGTCTCGAACAGCTCCGCCATCATCCACAGAAGGAACGTGCCGTACAGATGCGGATTTCCGATCATCTCCCGGCAATCGAGAATGTTGATCATGCCGCGACCGTCGCTTGCCGTCCGCATCCAGTCGTGGATATCGAGCGACGGCTCGCCGAAGAATTTCTCGCCGCCCTCGTTTTCCAGCGTCAGGATCGCGCGCAGGATCGCGCCGATGCTCTGCGTCGTGATATTGCCGTAGACCGGTATGTATTCTTTTTTGTTATCGTTCAGGAAATTGAGCACCGCGCGCAGATCCTTTAGGTCGATGAGGAGAAGCCCCCGGTCATCCGCGAGGCGGAAGGCGATATTGAGTACGCCCTCCTGGACCTCCGTGAGGGAGAGGATACGTGCGAGCAGAGACGGTCCCATGTCGGAGACCGTCGCACGGACCGGATGTCCGTGCGTACCGAAGACGTCCCAGAAAGTGACGGGGTACGCGCCGTAGGCGAACTGCTCCCGGATCCCGAAGCGGTCGATACGCTTCTGCATGCCCTCCGAATCGACGCCCGGCTCGGCGAGCCCGGAGACGTCGCCCTTGACATCGCAGAGGAATACGGGCACGCCCGCGTCGGAAAACGATTCGGTCATGACCTTCATGGTGACCGTTTTGCCGGTGCCGCTCGCTCCGGCGATCAGACCGTGACGGTTGGCGACGGAGAGGGGAAGCAGCACGCGCTCCTCTGCGAGGCCGAGATAAAGAGAAGAATCCGTATACATGGAAGCACTCCATTCCGCCGCCGACGGCGGCACTGATGTATCGGGTAAGAAGAGGGATCAGGAGGCGAGATGCGGTGAGTAGACGTCGCCGGCAAGGTAGGCGAGGACGCGGTCGCGCGCATCGCCCTCCGGCATGACAGCCGGGCTCCAAAGGTTGTCCGCATACAGCGTGCAGGGGATCCATTCGGTACTGATTCCCGCCGCGCCGTTTTCGCCGCGCGTGAGCGACACGCGCAGAAGCGCCGAGACGTTCTCGGCGGTCAGCGTACTGCCGTCGAGCAGCGTGCCGAGCGAAGAGGCGATGAGCGTATCATCGTATGTACCGGCGGGACGGAGCGTGCCGCCCACGCCGATGAGGAGAGACGCGCCCGCATCCGCGTAGGCGCGGAGGATCGCGTCCAGCCAGTCCTGGGAGAGATGACCGTCGTCCGGTTCGACGGCGTAATATACGATCACGAAGTCGGAATCCTTCGCCGCTTGTCGGATCTCGGCGATCTCGGCGGAACGTCCGCCGATGCGGGTCAAATAGGCGCCGATCAGAGAGACGCGGAAGCCTTTCTCCTCGATCACGATCCGCTCCCCTTCCGTAAACGTATCGGAACCGGCGGCGCTCAGCGCGGCGGCGGTGTCGGCGTACGCCTCCGGTTCCGCGGAGTAACCGATGAGCGAAACGAGCTCCACGGAATTTCCGGCGTAGAGCGCGGCGGCGGATGCGGGAGCGATACAGCGTGCGGTCGCGAAGGCGGCGGCGGAATCGGAGAGAACGGCGACGTTCGCGGCGACGGTGCGGTCGTCGGCGATCAGATAGTCCCTGAGACCGGCGAATACCGCGGCGGCGCCCTGTTCCTCCATCGTGAGATTGAGCGATCCGAAGGCGCGGGAACCGAGCGGACTGCCGGGTGCGCAGGAGCCGAGAAAGGTCAGTACCAGCGTGTTTTCATCCGGCAGCGGAACGGCGGGCTCCTGTCCCGTCGGCGTATCGTCGGAGGCTTCTCCGCTCTCCGGTGGAAGCGATGGGATATCGTCGGTCCCGCCGGAGACGTCCTTCGTTCCGATTGAGGCGGGAGGCAGCGGCGGGAGAGTATCGGGATCGGCGCGGAGCGCATCCGCCACGGCGCGGTCGTGCGCCGCCTGCTTCTGAAGCATGAAGGTCGGAAGCGAGGGAAGCGAGAGCGGGTACGGGAATTTGTCAAGAACGATGAGGACCGCGATCATTCCGGCAAGCAGTGCCAGAATACGGATGAGCCGGCGGTCGGCAGTTTTCATACGGAACCTCGTACGTGAGATCCGGAATACGATCCGGGCATGCGGCGTACCGCACACTGCGTATATTATATCATGCCATACAGAATAATGCAACAGGAATCGGCCGTTTTATATAGAACAGAACGGGGAAAACGGGAGTGAATCAGGGGAATTCGCCTTAATTTTCGCAAAACAGCGGATAGATCTGACGTCCGTTCCGCATGGCGGTCAGCGCGTCCGGGATCCGCTCGAAGTGCGCGACGAGCGAATGCGGCTTGCCTGCGGGATCGTCCTGCGCCATCGGAACGAAGAACACGTTCTTCCTCGTCAGCATATGGGCGAGGTTGGCGAGATTCGCCGAGAGCGCGTCGTTTGAGGCGAGTGCGATCAAAAGCGGCCGATCCGTGCGCAGATGCGCCTTGACCGCCATGCACACGGCGGTATCCGTGATCCCGCAGGCAAGTTTGGCAAGCGTATTTCCCGTGCACGGCGCGACGATCAGCGCCTCGAGCGGCACGGCGGGACCGAGCGGTTCTGCCTCTTCTACCGTGCAGATCGGCTCTCTCCCCGTCAGGCGCGCAAGCGCCGATCTCAGCTCTGCCGCCGTACCGAAGCGAGTGCCCGTCGACGCGGCGCGCTCGCTCAGGATCGGCAGGATATCCTCCCCGGAATCGCGCAGAGCGCGCAGGGCGCCGAGCGATCGCGCGTGCGTGCAGAAGGAGCCGCAGAGTGCGTATCCGATCATGCGCGTCCCACTCCTTCCTCCTCAAGGATCCGAGCGATCGCCTCACCGAGGATCCGCCCGGCGCTGTCCGGCGCGACCGCGCCGGGGAGCGACGGCGCGCGGAGGATCCTTTGCCGGCTGTTTTTCAGTGCCTGCGGCGTGAAGCCGCCGGGAGACGAGGCGAGCTCGATGCAGAGCGCGTCCGGCGGGAGGCGATCCATGCATTCCTCGTCCACTACGGGCGTCGGGATCGTGTTGAAGAGGACCGCGCACGCGTCCGGCTGCCGCAGGTACTCCGGAAGAGGTCGGACGCGGCAGCCGGAGACGGCGGCCCAGCTCAGATCTCTGAGAGAGCGTGCCGCTACCGTGACCTGCGCGCCGAGCGCACGGAGGATCTCCGAGAGGCGCCGCCCGACGCGGCCGTAGCCGAGGACGGTGCACGGCGCGCCGAATACCGTGACCGGCAGTTCCCGCATGGCGAGCGCGAGTGCGCCTTCCGCCGTCGGCACGCTGTTGCGGATCTGTACCTCCTCCCGCTCGTAGTAATCGATCAGGCGGAGACCGGCGTCGCGTGCCATCGTCCGCAGAACGTCCCCCGGCCGTCCCGCCAGGAGGGGGACGCCGTGCGGCACCATCTCCATCAGATGCGTCAGCCGAAGTTCCTGCCGCGCTTCCGGCAGAGTGTGGTCGGGCAGCGGACAGTGGACGCGGACGCCGTCCGCCGTGGCCGGCAGCGGCAGGATCACGGCGCGGCTCCCCGTCACGGCGCTCTGCGCGTCTGCGCAGCGGACGCCGGTGAAGGTCTCTCCCGTGCCGCCCGGAGGAAAGACGCCCCACAGCGCGCATTCGTATCCTTTCTCGCCGAGCGTACGCGCCAGCGCGATCTGGCGCCGATCCCCGCCGAGGAGACAGATCTTTATTTCATTCATGGCTTACCGCCTTTCAAACACCAAGGATGTCATTGACATATTCCATCATATGCCGCCGCGCGTACCTTGACACCGCCGCGTGCGTATGTTATAATAGGCGCAGGCGGAGGTGAAGTACGATGTTTCACGGAAAGAAAAAAGCCGTGACTTTCAGTTATGACGACGGGCCGTGGCAGGATCGGCGTCTGACGGCGCTCCTTGACCGATACGGACTCAAGGGAACGTTCCATCTGAATTCCGGCTCGCTCGGCCGAGCGTGCGTCAAGACCCGGGGCGGCGTTTCCGTCCGGGGCGACAAGCCCTCTCCGACGGAGATCGTGCGGATTTACCGCGGTCACGAGGTCGCGGCGCATACGGTAGATCATCCGTTTCTTCCGTCGCTTGACGACGAGGAGATCGTGCGGCAGGTGGAAGAGGATCGCCGCGTGCTCTCGGAACTCGTCGGATACGAGGTCGTCGGGCTGTCGTATCCGTGCGGCGGCGCGAGCTGCGACGCGCGCGTCGCGCGGCTGGTGCGGGAGCATACGGGGATCCGCTACGCACGGACCGTCGATTCCCGCGGCGACTTTATGCCGCCGGAGGATCGGTACGTGTTCCGTCCCACCGCGTATCACGCCGCCGGGTGGGACGCGCTTGAGGCGCTGGCGCGCCGTTTCCTTGAGGACGCGTCGGATACACCGCGTCTTTTCTGCCTGTGGGGGCACGGATACGAGCTCGATTTCATGAACGCGTGGAACGATATGGAATCACTTTGCCGCCTGCTCTCCGGTCACGACGACGTTTTCTACGGTACCTGCCGCGAGGTGCTTCTCGCAGATTGAAGAATCAGGGGGAGAATATGTTTCACGGAAAGAAAAAGGCCGTCACCTTCAGCTATGACGACGGCGTGACGCAGGACAGACAGCTGATCCGGATGCTTGACCGATACGGCCTCAAGGGAACGTTCAATCTGAATTCCGGACTGCTGGGAAACACGAACAGTCTGATCCGGAACGATTGGACGGTCGCTCACGTCAAACCGCGCGCGTGCGAGGTCGAGCGGCTGTATCGCGGGCACGAGGTCGCGGGGCATTCGCTGACGCATCCGGGTCTGCCGTCGCTGGACGACGAGGAAGTCGTCCGGCAGGTCGAGGAGGACCGTCTCGCGCTGTCGGATATCGTCGGATACGAGGTCGTCGGCTTCGCCTATCCGGGCGGCGCCGTAGACGACCGCATCGCGCGCCTGATCCGGGAGCACACGGGGATCCGCTACGCCCGGACCGTCGTGTCGACCGGGAATTTCAAGCCGCAGACGGAGCTGTACACCTTCAATCCGACGCTCTATCACGTGATGGAAGGGCACGGGAAAATGGCGGAGACGGCGCGCCGATTCCTCGAATCGGAGTCTGACGAGCCGCAGCTCTTGTACGTATGGGGGCACGCCTATGAATTCGATTTCATGGACGCGTGGGAGGAGATGGAGGCGTTCTGCCGCATGATCGCCGGACATGACGAGATCTTCTACGGCACGAACCGCGAGGTACTGCTCGAAACGGACTGAACGAACGAAACAAAACGGACCGGCGCGCTCCCGCGGGAGCGCGCCGGTCGTTTTGCTATTCTTCCTCCCAGACGGAACGGAACGTATCGATGACGAATTCATCGAGCAGACGTTCCGTGTCGGAACGGAGACGCAGGATCGGCTGCGTGCGGTCCATCACCGTTCCCTCGTCGAGCGCCGTGAGGTATACCGTACCGCCGTCGGCGTAGATCTCCACGCTGCTGCGGTCGATGACGACCGCCGCGTCCCACGCCGCGCCGTCGCCGAGCGGCGCCTCGCAGCGGCTGACGCGGATCCGACCGGCGGCGAGATCGAAGACGATCGGGCGGCCGAATACCGTCATCGTCAGCGTGCCCGTAGTCGGACGCGGTCCGCGCATCCGGATGCGGCAGGCTCCGTCCGCGAGAGGGAAGGAGACGTCGGTATCGGCGGCGAGCCGGAGCGGACCGGCGTCCGTGCGGGCGGAGACGAGCGTGTCGAGCTCCCGTACCGGCGCGGCGGCGAGGGCGTACCCGTCATCCCTTTTCACGAGCGACAGCTCCGCCGGGATGCTCATCTGTCCGCAGAAGCGTTCGGGAGGCACGTTCCAGCGATCCCAGTCGATGCGCACGACACGCCCGTCCGGCATGCCAGAGAAGGTCTGTCCGGCGTAGGCGCTGTTCCCGCAGTGCAGGGATCGGATCGGCTGTACGGGCGAGAAACGTCCTTCACTGAACCGTCCGACGAGATAGCGGTCGTGCGCGCCGATCAGTATCCACAGCCGCGCGCCGTCCGACGCGGTCAGCGGGAAGAGATCCGGACACTCGTTCTCCTCCGGCATCACGATCCGCTGCAGCTCGCGCCAGTCGGTCAGGTTATCCGATGTAAAGAGTCCGTACGTGCTGCCGGACAGATACAGCGCCATGACGTAACGGCCGAGCTCCTCGCACCAGACGACCTTCGGGTCGCGGTTCGCTTGCTCGATATTGGGAAGAACGGGGTTGTGTTCCCAGTGCCGGATCGTGTGAAAACCGTCGGTGGAATAGGACAGATTCTGACAGACCGGATGGGTCGTCGTGTAGATAGCGGGTCGTTACGGTGACGGTCATGGCGCGCCCTCCTATCCGAATATGAAATGCAGCCGTGATTACGGATCCGCCGTGAGCATCTCCCGGCCGATCTCTGTACGTGTCAGTTGATATACATACCGACGACGACGGTCTTGATCGTGTTTCCGAACGCATCCGTGACGATGCAGTACAGGCGGCTGAAGTGAGTTTCTTCTGTCAGCTCGGTAGTGTACGTGGCTTCCGTTACGCCGGTCGGCTCGAAGCGCGCGCTGCCGGGCGTCCTGATATACCACTGATACGTCAGACCGCTGCCTTGGGCTTCGACCGTAAAGGTCGCCGTACTGCCGCTTGCGCCGAAATAGTCGACCGGCTGCCCGACGATCTTGAACAGAGGACCGCTTGTGATCATCCGACCGATCTGCACCAGCCTGTCGTACAGTGACGTCCACGGCCCTTCTCCCTTTGCGATCATCTCGTCGAGACCGATGTTCCCGAGATCGCCGTCGCGGTTGGAGATGTTCCAGGCGTAGCACAGCAGCCCGCCGGGATTCGCCTCATTTCTCAGGAAGTTCAGCATGGTTTCCGTATGTTCCGGCGGGAACGTCCCGTCCGACTTGCCGCCGAAGTTCATGATGCAGGGCACGTACCAGACGCGGAAATCGTCGCGGCCGAAGCGTTTTTTCAATGCGGAGATCACTGTTTTGTAAGCGGAAAGTCCGTCTCCGCTCACTTCCCAATACATATCGAAGCCCGCGTCCGTCGTATACGCGAGCGTTTCCGGGTCGAGTACCTGATCGTTTCCGGAGGACCAGACGTTCGGCGCGATCGCGTTCACCGCAAAGATGGTCAGCACGCGCAGCTGCGGCCAGCTTTCCCGCATATACTGCGTCAGCTTTTTGTACGTTTCCTTCGGCATCCCGTTGAGCAGCGGCTCGTCGAAATAGAAGCCGAGCACGCCGTCCAGCACGTTTTGTTCCGCCAGTGCATCGATCGCGGCGGTGAGGTTTTCGCGCCAACTCTCCTGAAGGAGATCGGAGGAGGCGTAACTGACGACCGTATCCCACACGCCGAGCCATGCCTTCCCGCCGTATTCCCGCATGAGGCGGATGACGTCCGCCGTTTCTTCTTTTCTCCCCGGATGCGCGTCAACGATCACGACGTTGAGGTATCCCTTCGGCAGCTCCTCGTTCAGCGCGTCCTTTCCGATGCGGTAGTAGCCGAAATACACCGTGTCTTCGTCTGCCTCCGCAGTCTCCGTCCCCGCCGCATCGCTTTCCGACGGTCCCGGCGCAGAGGGTTCGTCCGTCCCGCAGGCGGCGAGCGCGCCGGGCAGCATGACCGCCGCGAGCAGCACGGCGAGGATCTTTTTCGAGACCATTTTCATAAGATATCTCCTTTTTGTTGATTGTTGTCTCATAGGCCGGAGTTCACGAGTCTGTGGGTATTCCGGCTGTCAGGGCAGGAGCCGGAGAATGAGCGGCACAATGCCGCACAAGAGCAGTATGGCGATGACGCCGAGGATCATGCCCAGCGTCTGTGCGCGCGTGAGTCGTTCCTTGTAAAAGATCAGCCCCGCCGCCGCCGTGAGGATCATGGAACCGCCGTTCAGCACGGGGAAGAGGATCACGGACTCGATCACGCCGGAGAGATACATATTGTAGTGATTGCAGAAGGCGATCCCCGCGCCGCAGACGAGAGAATAGAGCCAGAGCGGCGCGGCGGACGCGCCGTTTTCGCGCAGCGACAAGCGGCAGTTCTCCTTCTTGAGCGAATACGGGATCATAAGAAACGAGAAGAGGGCGGACACGGAGAACGCGACGAGCAAAAACGCGCCGATCTCTCCCTTGTGTTCGGAGGTCTGATGGATCTTCTGCATGACGCCGATGCTGCCGGACAGGACGAACGCAAGCAGACAGTATACGAGCCACCGTACCGATGCGTGCGCGTCCTTTTTCTCATGATCGACGGCGAGCACCACAGACAGCATCACGAGTCCCATGCCGACGTACTGCCAGACGGAGACGGATTCTCCGTAGAGGACGGCGCCGGAGAGCGCCGGGATCACCATCGAGCAGGATACGATGACCTTCGTGTAGGACAGCGGACCGGCCTTCAGCGCCATCATATGGAAGACGGCGCAGCCGGCGGTCACGAGTCCGAACAGGATGCCGAAGAGCACCGTATACGGCGACGGCATGCACAAAGCGCCGTTCAGCGCGGAGATGAGTGCGAGCCCGGCGAGGGTGACGACGCTCGAGACGGCGTTGAAAAGATACAGATCCGCGCTGTTCTTCACGTGTTTTTTGCAGTAGGCATTGCGGAGGATCCCGGTCGCGAGCACCTCGCAGAGCACGGATATGCCAAGCAGTACGTATTCCATTCCTCAGTTCCTCTTTGATTCTTGCCGGAGTCGTCATTCGGGTGCGGAGATCGCCTCGAAGCGCACCGGATACGCCCTGACGTCCGTTCCGTTCCCGTTCAGCTGCAGAATGAACGAATTCCCGCTCTCCCAATGCGCGTCCTTTTCGTCGTCCGAGTAGAACGCGCAGTATTGATCGCCGAAGGGTCTGCCGTCCTTGCGGAGGACCGTCGGCTCGCTCCAATGGATCAGATCCCCGGAGAAGAGCAGCTGCACGCCGCGCTCGACCGTCGGTGCCGCGTCGACGTTGAGCACGCGGCGGCAGCTCGTCGTCGAGCCGCTCATCATATACGCGCCTTCCTCGCGCAGATACAGCACGCGCGCGTGCCACAGATCCCGCGCGACGGGGCTTTCTTTCCCGCAGTTGCCCGCTTCGCAGAAGGCGCCGCCGTAATACTTCACGAAATCGCCCATGACGCCGTCGTCACGCTTCCTTGCGCGCGCGGTATACGTATCGCAGGCGGTCAGCACCCCCGTCTCCGCGTCCACCTCCAGCAGCGTATAGAAAATATACAGATATTCTCCCGCGGGTGCGAAGAGGGAAAAATCGCCCGCGCCGAGGCGGAGCGCTTTCATCGGCTGCCCCTTCACGACGCTGTCCGCGGGATCAAAGGCTTCGCTGAAGCACACCGCCTCTCCCGTCAGGACCCAGCGGTCGAACGACCACGTCCTGCCCTCGTCGTCGGAGTGCATCAGCCCCACGTGACGGAAATCCGAATCGTATTTCGGGATATCGCACCAGCCGAAGCCGTCGTATCCCGTGCCGCCGCCGTTCCACCCGGTCTCATTGTGGAAAAAGGCGAAGAACCGATGCGTCACCGGACAGATATACAGCCCGAAGGGCCATATGCTGCCGCGGGAGGGAACGCCTTCCGGATAGGGGATCCCGTCGAACGCTTCTCCCGCTTTGCCCGTCCGGAAAAGCGTTCTGATCGGATAGAGTTTTTTCATATCCCGGACCGTGGTGCCGCGAAACACGGCGATCTCACCCTTATGCGTATGTCCGCTGATCGCCCACAGACTGCCGTCCGTATCGCGGAAGGTCGGCGTCGTCCCGTCCTGGTAGACGCCGTTTTTTTGCAGGAAAGGCGTTTCGAAGGGTTCTCCGATGATCACTTTTTTGTTTTTCAGGAGATTGTCCACGACCGCGGTCCGCCTTTCCGTCAAAGCGTTCCCGTCCGGCGCGCCGCCTTCCCGCGGCAGCCGAGGATCTCCCGGCCGATCTTCTGTACGCGGTCGTACAGCGCCGTCCATGGATCCTTATCCCGGACGAGCAGTTCGTTCAAACCGATATTCCCGATCTCGCCGTCGTGGTTGGAGATGTCCCAGGCGTAGCAAAGCATCCCGCCCGGATTCTTTTCTTCTTTCAGGAAGCCGTACATCGCTTCCGTGTGCGCCAGCGCGTACGCCTCGTCTTTGTTTCCCCAGTAGTTCATGATGCACGGGACGTACCAGACGTGAAAATCGTCGCGTCCGAAGCGCTCCTTCAGCGACGCGTTGAGCTTCTTGTACGGCAGGATCCCGTCGCCGCGCGCGTCGTGATACATGTCGTATCCTGCGTCCGTCGTATAGCGGAGCGTTTCCGGATCGAGCACCTGATCGTTTCCCGCGGACCACACCGTCGGATCGACCGCATTGACGGCGAAGACGGTAAAGACGCGCAGCGACGGCCACGTCTCCCGCATGAACTTCGTCAGTTTCCGGTACGTTTCTTTAGGAACGCCGCAGAGCAGCGGCTCGTCGAAATAGAAACCGAGGACACTGCCTGTGACGTCTTCTTTCTCCAAACGGTCGACGATCGCGCTCAGATTCGCCTGCCAATCTCTCTGCAGGGGTACCGGATTGCCCGGCGCGAAAACGGCGTTCCATACGCAAAGCCAGACCTTCCCGCCGAAGTGCGTTACCGTGCGTATCTCCGAGAGCGCGGCGTCCAGCGTGCCCGGCGTCACACCGACGTTGTGCACGTTGAGATACCCCTTGGGGAATTCGGACTCGACGTCGTCCGGATTCATGCGGTACAGACCGAAACAGACCGTTCTGTCTTCCGTGATCGCGTTGTTTTTCATGGCTTTTTCCTTCTTTCTGCTTTATGAATTGGGAACCGCGCAGAGCATCAGATCCCACGCGGGATAGCACGGCGCGCGCCGCAGAAGATACGAGTACCGTCCGGGATACGCGGCGGAGAGAGAGAGGGGAATGGAAAAGAGGTCCTCCGTCCTGTGATAGAGGGAGACGGCGAGCGCGGGAGTCCAGCGGGCGATCGTTTCCCGCGCGCCGGCAAGCGCACGTGCCTCGCCGCCCTCGACGTCCAGTTTGATGAGATCGACGGGCGAGCCGCCGAGCAGGGAATCGACCGAGCGCGCGGGGACCTCTTTCTCCTGCGCTTTGCCAAGAACGCGCGAGGAACGTCCGCAGTCGCCGGTGAAGGGAAGCGTCCCGTCCTCATCCCACAGCGCGGCAAGGATCGGGCGCACGGCGCCGCCCGACTGCGCGGCGTATTCGCTCAGACGGCGGAAGGAATGCGCCTCCGGTTCCGCGGCGATCAGAGACGTTAGCGCCGGGAAGGCGGCGAACATCACGCGGGCAGAATCGCCGTAGTACGCGCCGCCGTCCAGCGCGGCGCGCACGGCGCGGCTTCCGGCGGCGGCGCGGAAGATCTCCTCCGGCGCCGCAGTCCGGGACAGGTATGCGATCTCGCCGGTTATCCGATAGGCGAGCATCTCGTCAAAGAGCGTGCGCGAGGCCGGCTCCGTAAAGAGTTCACGTGCGGCGTCCGCCTCTTGCCGATGTGCTTCCAGATAGGCGCGGTCGAAGAGAGGACCGCCGAGGAGCGGCAGATCCGGCATCCGGAGCGTATGGCGTTCGCTCATATGCCGGATCCGTTCCATGACTTCCGGGCGAGCGCTGCCGAAGGCGACGAGGACGATCATTTCTTCTCCGAAACGGGCGAGCGCTTCCCCGTAGGACAAAACGGGCATCCCGCGAAAAGTGCGGCGGCGCACGAATCCCTCGCTGGCGAAGACGCCGTCCGGCGCGCGCCCGATGCGCGCGAGCGCGGAGATCAGCTTGTCCGCGCCGTCTCCCGTGCCGTAGAGCACGAGCGGGCGGTCCGTGCGGGAGAGCCGCTCCCAGAGATCCTTCGTCGGAAGCCTCACGGCGTCTCGTTCAGGTGAAGAAAGCGCATCGCGTTGTTCCAGAGGATGTCCTCTTTCTGCTTGTCCGTCAGCGTGAGCCGGTCGAAGAGGACCATCGAATCGACCGGGTACATGACCGGATAGTCCGTGCCGAACATGACCGTCTCAGCCCCTAGCCGACCGATGATGCGGCTCGCTTCCTCCGGCGCCAGATACCAGAGAGCACTCGACGTGTCGTACCATACGCGCGGATTCCCGGCGAGGTGTTCGATCGCCTCGTCCTGCCGCCGATAACCGCCGAGATGCGCCGCGACGACCTCCAGCCGCGGGAAGAGCTCCAGCACGTGCGCCAGCTTCTTCGCCTGAGAGAACGGATACTGAGGACGGTCGTCGCCCATGTGGAAATACACGGGCATGCGTCCCTCGAGGATCTCGTACAGCGGGAAGAATTTCGGGTCGTCGATATCGATGTGCTGGATGTCCGGGTGGATCTTGACGCCGCGGAGCCCGAGCTTTTCACAGCGGTCGATCTCCCCTTCGAAATCCGGATAATCCTGATACATGCCGGCAAAGCCGACGCTGACGAAGCCGTCCTCCCGGCCGCGCCGGACGGCGGCGGCGATGGCGTCGTTCACCTTCGGGACCTGATGCGCGTTCGTCGCCACGCAGAAGAGGAGAAAGCCGCCGACGGAGCCGACGCGCGCGTGCTCGGTCATGTCCGCGTACGTGCCCGCTCCCTGCGGTACGAAGTTGTAGAACTCGCCGAGACTGGCGACGGCGCGCCGCGCGATGGCGTCCGGATAGATGTGCGTATGGATATCGAAGATTTTCATGGGGAAACCTCTTGATTTCTTTGATGAGTTGTGGTATTCTATGAACAGACCGCGCCGCACGGCGCGGAATCTCACTGAGGCAAGGAGAACTTGATATGGACTGTGTATTCTGCGGCATCGCCGCGGGGAAGATTCCTTCCAAAAAGGTGTACGAGGACGAAACGCTCCTCGCGTTCCACGACATCAACCCGGAGGCGCCGGTGCACGTGCTCGTGATCCCGAAGCAGCATATCTCCTCATTGGACGCCGTCACGCCGGAGAACAGCGGCTTTGTGCGCGCGATCTTCGAGAAGATCCCCGAGATTGCCCGGCTGGCGGGGCTTGAAAACGGCTACCGCGTCGTGTCCAACTGCGGTCCGGACGCGGCGCAGTCCGTGCCGCATCTGCATTTCCATATCCTCGGCGGGAAGCAGCTTCCCGCGCATATCGTCTGAATTGTCCCGAAAGCAGAACGCAGGCGCCGCGGCGTCTGCGTTTTTTGCTTTTCCTGCCGGGCAGACGCTCGGATGAGGGCGCGCCGGTTCACTCCCGGACGAATTCGCGGTAGATCGCGCGCTGCGCGGAGACGAAATCGTCCGCGGCGACGCCGATGATGACGTTGAATTCGCTTGAGCCCTGGTCGATCATGCGGATGTTGATGTCCGCGTCCGCGCACGCCTTCAGGATGCGCGCGGCGGTACCCTTGGCGTTGACCATGCCGCGCCCGACGACGGCGATCAGCGCGAGGTCGTCCTCGATGCTGACGGTGTCCGGTTCCACGGCACGGCAGATCCCGTCGATGAGCTTCTGCCGGTACGGCTCGATATCGTGCGAGTTGAGCACGACGCTCATCGTATCGATCCCGGAGGGGAGATGCTCAAAGGAGATGCCCAGCTTTTCGATGACCTCGAGCACGCGGCGTCCGAAGCCGAGTTCCGAGTTCATCATGTCCTTTTCGATATTGATGACGGAGAAGCCGCGCTTCCCGGCGATGCCGGTGATCGTCATCTGCCGGTCCGTCACGTCCGTCGAGGCGACGATCATCGTGCCGGGAGAATCCGGGTCGTTCGTGTTGCGGATGTTGATCGGGATCCCGGCAAAGCGGACGGGGAAGATCGCGTCCTCGTGGAGCACCGTCGCGCCCATGTAGGAGAGCTCGCGCAGCTCCCGATAGGTGATGACGTCGATGCGGCGCGGGTTTTCGATGATCCGCGGATCCGCCATGAGGAAGCCGTTCACGTCCGTCCAGTTCTCGTACACGACGGCGTTCACGGCACGGGCGACGATGGAACCGGTGATATCGGAGCCGCCGCGAGAGAAGGTCTTCACGGTACCGTTCGGCATCGAGCCGTAGAAGCCGGGAATGACCGCGTGCGTGTGCCGGCGGAGCGCTTCGGAGAGGATCCCGTTCGTCCGTTCCGCGTCGAAGGAACCGTTTTCGGCAAAGCAGATGACGTCGGCGGCGTCGATGAAGTCGTAGCCGATCAGGCGAGAGAGGATGAGCCCGTTCAGATACTCGCCGCGGCTGGCGGCGTAGTCCCGCCCCGCGTGATGCGAGATCGCGCTGAGGATCGTCTCGTATTCTCCGCTCAGATCGAGCGTGAGACCGAGACCTTCGATGATCTGCTCGTATCGCTCGCGGACGCGGGAGAAGACCTCGCCGAGCTTCTGCGAGTCGGCGGAGACTTCGTAACAGCGGTACAGAAGATCCGTGACCTTTTCGTCCTCACGGAAGCGCTTGCCCGGTGCGGACGGGATCACGTACCGCCTCTCGGGATCCTCCGTAACGATCTTCTGCACCATGCGGAAATGCTGGGGATCGGCGAGCGAACTGCCGCCGAATTTTACTGCCTTGACGGACGAAAATCCATCGTCCGGATGGTTGAGCGCATTCAATGCCGTATCTCCTGAAAATGAATGATGATGAGCGCGCGGCGGCGGATGCGCGCGCCGCGCGGCAGGGAGAAAAAGACGGGATCATGATATAACATGATATAATTATATGAAACCCCGCGGATTTTGTCAACGGCACAAGTGAATAATTTTTCTTCCCGGAGCACGAAAAATCCGACACTTTCCACAAGGGGGAGGCGGCGTCACTCAGTAGGGGCGCCGTCAGTCGGAGGACGCTGCGGGAACGTGCCGCGCGATCCGCGGCGCGGGGCGCCGCCAGGAGGGGCGCCGAAGGGAAAAGACGGGGCACCGTCGGGCATGGGCGGTTTTTTTTCGGGCTGTTCCGGCGCTGCATCGGAAGGAGCGTCGCCCGCGTTATAACCGGTGACGTACCGCTTTGCCTGTGTGGAAAAGAGCGTGTAGTATTTGCCGCGAAGGGCCATGAGTTCCGCGTGCGTGCCTTCTTCGACGATCTCTCCTGCCTCCAGGACGATGATCTTCGTGGCGGACGTCGCGCTGGAGAGCCGATGGGAAACGAATATCGTCGTCTTGTCCTGCCGCAGCGTGTCGAACTGATTGAAGATCTCCTGTTCCGCCATCGGATCGAGAGAGGCGGTCGGCTCGTCGAGGATCAGGATATCCGAATCGCTGTAGAAGGCGCGGGCGATGGAGAGCTTCTGCCACTGTCCGCCGGAGAGCTCGATACCGTTGTCCTCGAATACGCGCATGAGCGGCGTGTCGTAGCCGTTCGGCAGATCCCGGATGAAGAGATCGGCGCTCGACGCTTCGGCGGCGGAGCGGATATCCGCGTCGTCCGCATCGCGGAGGATGTCGCCGTAGTGGATGTTTTCACTGACGGATACGGCGTATTTGCCGAAATCCTGAAAGATGATGCCGTACATGGCGTAGAGCTCGCTGAGATCGTAGTCGCGGATATCGCGGCCGTCGAGGTAGATCTCGCCTTCCGTCGGATCGTACAGGCGGGTGATCAGCTTGATGAGCGTCGTCTTTCCGGCGCCGTTCAGACCGACGAGCACGGCCGTCTCACCGGCACGCAGCGTCAGATTCACGTGGCGGATGACCATGCGCTCCGTCCCCGGATAATGGAAGCTGACGTCGCGCAGCTCCAGCGTATGCCCGATGTGCCGCTGGACGTGGAGCGGTTCGGCGAGGCGCGGGACGACGGACTGCTCCTCCTTCATGAAGGCGATCATGTTGTCGATGAAGAGCGTGCCTTCATAGATCGTCGCCGAGGTGCTGATGAGACGGGTGACGCCGTTTGTGATCGAGCTCAGCGCGCCCGTATAGAGCGAGTAGTCGCCGAGCTGCAGGAGACCCTCGTACACGCGCTTCGCGACGTACAAAAACAGGTAACAGCTGACGGCCGTATTCACGGCGGAGACGCCGATGTGCCACGCGTTCTCATGGATGATCAGCTTCCGTACCCCGGCGAAGTAACGCCGGAACGTCTCTTTGTAGTGTTCGATGAAGGTGTGGGAAAGACCGTAGAGCCGGATCTCCTTGACCATGTCCTTGTTCGTGAGCAGCTCGCTGTAATAATTCATCTGCCTGCGGTCCTTGGAGCGGTGACGCATGTACATGAAGTTCTTGCGCCGGTACACGAAGCTGATGATCGCCGTGGGGATCGAGAGGAGAACGATCAAAATCGGCGCCCACGCGCTGACGGCGGAAAGGACGGTAATGAAGGAGACGACGCTGATGAGCGAACTGATGATGGAGAAGGTGGAGGAGAGGACCTGGATCGGGCGGCTTCCCGCCTCGCGGTTGGCGTTCTCCAGCTTTTCATAGAATTCCGGCCGGTCGAAGCTGGCGAGGTCGATCTGGCACGCCTTATGCATCAGCTTCAGCTTGATGTGATTCGTGACGAGCTCGCCCGCGATGCGGGTCACCATGGTGTAGACGTTCTGGATCAGCGTGTTCAGAAAATGGTACCCGAACTGCAGAATGAGATAGAACAGGATGGAACTGAAATCGAACTCCGCACCCGTCGCCAGCGCCGTCACGGCGCCGCTCAGCGCATTGAGGAGCGCGGCGCTGATGAAGGCGGTGATGACGGGGGAGATGCCGTCGTAGATCGCCATGAACACCATGACGAAAAGGATCCACGGCTTCGCCTCCCATACGAGGCGGAAAATGTAGAACAGGCGTGAGAACAATGAGGAGAGCAGACGCCTCAGAAAACCGGGCACTTCCTTTATGGATTTCGGCTTCGGTTCGCGGAGCTTGTCCGTCGCGCTGCTTGTAAATCCGGGGGGCGGTCCGCCCATCATATGCGATCACTTCCTTCGGCATTCGTTTGGGGACGTCGGCGCACAATATAGATCATAATCATAATAATTATACATCATATGCGGCGCGTCGGCAAGACGGGAATTCGATTTAGATGAAAATTTACATTTCTTACCGGCGGGAATTGACAATGCGCCGGGCATGAGATATAATAAACGAAAAGCGTTAACGCCGATCATCAAGGAGCCGAAGACGAAACCATGCCGATCTTTTCCCCGGCGGCGATCTGCCTGCCGCCTTACGAGCCGCGCGACGCCCGCTGGACGAGCTGGGCGGTCATCGCCTGCGATCAGTTCACCTCGGAGCCTGCATACTGGGAGAGGGTACGTTCCCTGTGCGGGGGGATGCCGTCCGCGTACGATCTCATCCTCCCGGAAGCGTATCTCGGTACCGACCGCGAGACGGAACACCGCCGCGGGATCTCCCGTGCCATGCGGAGCGCGGCCTTCTGCATGCGGGAGGACACGATGGTGTTCCTCGTGCGCACGCTGCCCGACGGACGCCGGCGCCGCGGACTCGTCGGAAAGATCGATCTCGAACGGTACGATTACGCCGCTCACACGGACGCCGCGATCCGTGCGACGGAGGCGACCGTCACGGAGCGGATCCCGCCGCGCGTGGCGATCCGCGCCGAGGCGACGGTGGAGCTGCCGCACGTCATGCTCCTCTCGGACGGGCTCCTTCCTTTGATGGAGCATCTGACGGCGCAGTGCGCGGACGCCGAACCGCTGTACGATTTCGATCTGATGCTCGGCGGAGGACACGCCGCGGGCTATGCGCTCGAAGGGGAACTGCTCTCCGGCGTGACGGCGGCGCTCGAAGAATATGAGACGCAGCGTGCGGGCGGCATGGTCTACGCCGTCGGCGACGGGAATCATTCGCTCGCGGCGGCAAAGGCGCATTACGAGTCGCTCAAGCGCACGCTCGGCGAGGCGGCAAGCTGCCATCCGGCGCGGTACGCGCTCGTTGAAGTCGTGGATCTGCGCGAGGACGCGCTCTGTTTTGAGCCGATCTATCGGCTCGTGACCGGCTGCTGTGTGCCGGAGCTGCTTCGGGCATTCACGGAAGCGACCGCCGCCGTCGGAGACGGACAGACGGTGTGCGCCGTCAGCGGGGAAGGAGAGCTGACGCGGACGTTCGATCATCCGTCGCACGCGCTGACGGTCGGGACGCTGCAGGATTTCCTTGACGGGTACGTGAAAGCGCATCCGGGCGCCGCGTGCGACTATATCCACGGCGAGGCGTCGCTGCGGACGCTGGCGCGGCGGGAAGGCGCCGTCGGCTTTCTCATGGACGGAATGCCGAAAGAGGCGCTGTTTCCCTACGTCACCGCGCACGGCGCGCTCCCGCGCAAGACCTTTTCGATGGGCGAGGCGGCGAGCAAGCGCTACTATATCGAGGCGCGGCGCATAACACGATAAAAAGGGCTGTGCGTGCGCACAGCCCCTCGGCGATATTTCGGCGGATCAGGCGATCTTGATGACGCGGATGACGCCGTCGATGCCGGAGAATTTGGCGAGCAGCGTCTCGTCGACCGGCGAGTTCGTCTCGATGACCGTTGCGGCGTAGTCGCCCTTCGATGCGTTGACCATGTTCTCGATGTTGATGTTCTGCTCTGCGAGAAGACCGGTAACGCAGGCGATCATGTTCGGGATGTTTTTGTGCAGCACGAGAACGCGGTGCGCGGCGGTGTGCGCGAGCTGGAGATTCGGATAGTTCACGCTGTTTTTGATGTTGCCGTTCTCCAGATAGTCGATCAGTTCCTGTGCCGCCATGACGGCGCAGTTCTCCTCGCTCTCCTCGGTGGACGCGCCGAGATGCGGGATCGTGACGATCCCCTCGACGCCGACCGTCTCCTCCGTCGGGAAATCCGTCACGTAGCTGGCGACCTTGCCAGCGGCGAGCGCGGCTTTCAGATCGGAGGCGTTGACGAGATCCGCCCGCGCGAGGTTGATGATGCGGACGCCGTCCTTCATCTTGGCGATCGCTTCGGCGTTGATCATGTTCTTCGTCTGCGGCGTGGCGGGCACGTGCAGCGTGATGTAGTCGGCTTTCTCGAAGATCTCGTCGTAGGTCGCCGCCTTCTGCACGGCACGGGAGAGGTGCCACGCACCGTCGATCGTCAGATACGGATCGCAGCCGATCACGTTCATACCGAGCGATTTCGCCGCATTGGCGACGAGACCGCCGATGGCGCCGAGACCGATGACGCCGAGCGTCTTTCCCTCGATCTCCTGTCCTGCGAAACGGGACTTGCCTTTTTCCACGGCTTTCGCCACGTCCTCCGTCAGCGTGGACGCCCAACGGACGCCGCCGACGATGTCGCGGGAGGCGAGCATCAGCGCCGCGACGGTCAGCTCCTTCACGCCGTTGGCGTTGGCGCCCGGCGTGTTGAAGACGACGATGCCCTCCGCCGCGCAGCGTTCCACGGGGATGTTGTTCACGCCGGCGCCGGCGCGCCCGATCGCCTTGAGCGAGGCGGGGAAGGTCATGTCGTGCATGACGGCGGAGCGGACGAGGATGGCGTCCGGATTTTCAACGGATTCCGATACGGTATACTCGGGACCGAACTGGGCGATGCCCGCCGGCGCGATCTTGTTGAGCAGCTGAATGTTGGCCATGACGATACCTCACTTCGGATTCTTCTCGGCGAATTCCTTCATGAATCCGACGAGTTTTTCGACGCCCTCGTAGGGCATGGCATTGTAGATGGAGGCTCTCATGCCGCCGACGGAACGGTGTCCCTTGAGGTTCATCAGACCGTTCGCGGCGGCTTCGGATGCAAATTTCTTGTCGAGATCGGCGTTCCCGGTGACAAATGTGACGTTCATCATCGAGCGGCTCGGCTTCTTCACCGGCGCGATATAGTACTCCTGGCTGTCGAGATAATCGTACAGGAGCGCCGCTTTCTTTTCGTTCAGCGCCTTCATGGCGGGCAGGCCGCCGAGGTCGAGGATCCACTCGTAAACGAGCTTCGCGATGTAGATCGGCCAGCAGGGCGGCGTGTTGTACATGGAGCCGTTCTCCGCGGCGGTCTGGTAATCGAGCATAGCGGGCGTGTCGGGACGCGCGTGACCGATCAGATCCTCACGGACGATGACGACGGTCAGACCGGCGGGCGCCATGTTCTTCTGCGCACCGGCGTAGATGAGACCGAAGCGGGAAACGTCGACCGGCTCGGAAAGGATGCAGGAGGACATATCCGCGACGAGCGGGATGTCGCCCGTGTCGGGGATGTACGGGAACTTCGTGCCGTAGATCGTGTTGTTGAAGCAGACGTGCACGTAATCCGCGTCGGGGCGGAAGGAGGCGCGCGTCGTTTCGGGAACGAAGGAGAAGTTCGCGTCCTTCGAGGAGGCGGCGACGGCGATATCGCCGTACTTCTGCGCTTCCTTGTACGCCTTCGTGGAGAACTGACCGGAGAGGATATAGTCCGCTTTCTTGTTCTTATAGAGAAGGTTCAGCGGGACGGCGGCAAACTGCGTCGAGGCGCCGCCCTGCAGAAAGAGCACCTTATAGTTGTCCGGGATCCCCATGACGGTGCGGAGCTTTGCCTCCGCGTCCGCGATGATCGCCTCGAAGGCGGGGGAACGGTGACTCATCTCCATGACGGACATGCCGGAGGTGCCGTAGCAGAGGAGCTCCTCGCGTGCGCGTGCCAGCACGGGAAACGGAAGCATGGAGGGACCGGCGGAGAAATTGTACACGCGGTCCAGTTTCAAGATCCGCATCTTGTTGTCTGCGTCCGCCATGATGTCTCCAATGGCGGGAGAACCGGCGCAGCACCCGGAGGCGCATTCGTTTTCAGGGCTTTCGAAGACGGAGAACGGGAGCGCGGAGGGATCGGCGGATAAATTGTAGATCCTGTTCATCTGAAAATCCTTTCTGTCGTTGCATGTCAGCATATAGCTGGCAATATTATACCTCTTTCGCGGCAAGAAGTCAATGGGGAACTCCGGTTTTGCATCGTGAAAACGTATTTTTTTCAAAAATCCGCCCGATGAGGGCGGCGCGGGGGAGAAATGTGCAGTTTTTTCATCCCGCCGTGTCAAAATCAAAAAAAATAAAAAAAAGAACGTCATATCGCGCGTGCGATTCCGTTATATTCCATGAAAGCACACAACAGACCGTATTTCGGGAGGAAAGAAAAATGAGAAAAACGCAAAAAACGGCGTGCATCATCGTATCGGCGCTCTTGCTCCTCTTGGCGCTCGCATCCTGCGGCAGCGGCATGAAGGCGTCGGAGGCCAACTATGACGCGGGGTATTCCGCCCCGAGCAATGCAGGCTACGATTCGTCCGACGCATTCGGCTACTCCAATTTCAGCAAGGCGGACGTCGAGACGGCGGTGCCGGCGGCGGACGATGCGCTTCTGAACGACAGCGCCCGCAAGCTCATCAAGACCGTGCGGCTGGAGATGGAGACGAAAGAATTCGATCCCTGCCTCAGCGCCGTCTATGAGAGCATCAGCGCGGCGGGCGGATACGTCGAAGCCTCGGATATCCGCGGCGGCGCATCCTACGGAAGATATTATACGCGCCGCGCCTCGCTGACGGTCCGCGTCCCCGCCGAGCGGCTCGAAGAATTTACGCAGGGCGTCAGCACGCTTGGGAATCTCCTTTCCCGCACGGAGAACGCGAGCGACGTGACGAGCGAGTATTACGATACGCAGAGCCATATCAAGGCGCTGCGCAGCGAGTACGACACGCTGCTCGGGATCCTTGAAAAATGTACGCAGCTCACGGACGTCATCAGCGTCCAGAGCCGCATTACGAACGTGCTGTATCAGATCGAGTCCTATGAGACCCAGCTCCGCAACTACGACAGCCTCGTCGCGTACAGCACCGTGAATATGACGATCGACGAGGTGGAGCGCGAGACGACCGTCGTCGAGCAGACCGTCGGTCAGCGCATGAGCGAGGGCTTTACGCAGACGATGGAGGACGTGCGGGACGGATTTCAGGATTTCGCCGTCGCCTTCGTGACGTATCTGCCGTATATCGTGATCTGGCTCGTCGTGATCGCGCTCGTGATCCTGATCATCCGCGGCCTGTACCGCCGTCAGCGTCGGCGCTGCGCCAAGGGCAAAGAGAAAGCGGAGTGATCTTCACCGAAAAGATCCCGGACCGCGGTCCGGGATCTTTTTTTGTCGCCCGAGCCGATTCGACATATACTGATAGCAGACATCGGGAAAGGAAGGAGAAAGCGATGTGCGTGGCAACGGTGGCGTCGATGACGCTCGCGATGAAAGGGAAAAGCGCGCTGTCGGCGCGAAAGATCGAGGCGGAGATCGTCGGCGTCGATCCGGCGCTGACGAAAAAAGGCTGCGCGTACGGGATCCGGTTCCCGTGCGCGCGGCGCGGGGAGACGGAGAGGATCCTGCGGCAGCACGGGATCGCGTGGGGGACGATTCTCGGCGGAGGGAGCGGGGGGACGTGATCTATCTTGACCATGCCGCGACGTCGTATCCGAAGCCGCCGGATGTCCTGCGCGCCGTCGCGCGGTGCATGCGCGAATGCGGCGGGAACCCGGGGCGCGGGACGCACCGTTTGGCGATGCGCGCGGCGGAGACGCTGTACGAATGCCGCCGTGAGGCGGCGGAGTATTTCGGGGCGGCGGGACCGGAACGGGTCGCGTTCACGATGAACGCCACCTACGCGCTGAATATGGCGATCAAAGGCGCGGCGGGCGCGGGAGATCATCTGCTCCTCGACCGCATGGCGCACAATTCCTCGGCGCGGCCCGTGTTCGCGCTCGCCGACGCGGGCGCTTCCTATGACCTCGCGGAGCTGAGCGGGGATCCCGAACGCATACGGGAAGAACTGGAGCATAAGTGCCGTCCGCAGACGCGCGCTGTGATCGTCACGCACGTCCCGAACGTCGCCAACCGGGAGGCGCCGCTCGCGGCGATCGGCGCGTTCTGCCGCCGGCGGGGGATCACTTTGATCGTGGACGCCGCGCAGAGCGCCGGTTCCCATCCGATTTCCGTGGAGAAGGACGGGATCGACGTTCTGTGCGTGCCGGGGCACAAGGGGCTCCTCGGTCCGCAGGGCTGCGGGATGATGATCTTAGGAGAGCGGTACGCGGGCGGAAAGACGATCCTTGAAGGCGGGAGCGGCGTCCGCTCCGAAGAGAGGGGAATGCCCGATTCTCCGCCGGAACGGTACGAAGCGGGCACACCGCCGACGCCCGCCGTTGCGGGACTCCTTGAGGGGATCCGCGCCGTGCGGCGGTACGGGACGGAGCGCGTATTGGCGCACGAGAGCGCATTGGCGGCAGCGGCGGCGGATGCGCTGCGCGCACTGGACGGCGTGCGCGTCCGGGAGGACGCACCCGGTGCGATCGTGCTCTTCGAGGTGGAGGGAATGCCGTCGCCCGCCGTCGGCGAGGAGCTCGACCGGCGCGGCATCTGCGTGCGCGCCGGTCTGCACTGCGCGCCGCTCGCGCACCGTGTGCTCGGCACCGGAAAGAGCGGCGCCGTGCGCGCTTCGTTCGGGATCACGAATACGGAGCGCGACGCGCGCGCGTTGGCGGACGCGGTGGCGGAGATCGCTGCCCGGCACGGCAGGTGAAAAAACGGACGGCGGTCCCAAGGGATCGCCGTCCGTTTCGCTTGTCGTGCGCCGATTCAGATCCCGCAGGAGAGCGCGAGGGGATCTCCCGACGCGGCGGTGCATTTCTGGACCGCCTCGTGGTGGGCGCGGTATTTCTCCATCGGACCGGGCTTCGCTTCGTCGTCGCCGTAGATGCGGATGACGCCGCGGGCGCCGATCGCCGTCATGACCTGATGGCACGGGCGGTCCTTCATCTTGCAGAGGCGGATGCAGCTGCCTTCCATTTTGGCTATCACGTTGCCGAAGCGGTCGATGCATTCGCCGCGGCGGTCGCCGCGGTTGTAATAGAATTCGTGATATCCGTCGCCGTCGAAGTCGATGGTCGTCAGAAGATATCCCGTAAAGGGGAAGTCGTCCGGGATCGGCGTGCCGTCCTTGGCGTCGAAGTACATGCTCGTCGGCGGCTTCTGGTGGCGGTCGCTGCTCCGCAGATCCTTCGGAAGGCATACCGCCATGGCGATCTGATGCCGGTTCTCGCCGATGGCGGCGACCCAGCCGTAGTCCATATGCCCGCCGTCGCGGCAGCGCCAGACGGCGTTCATATCCTTGTCGTACATGACGACGCGGTCGACCGGATCCTCTTCCTGTCCCTCACGGCAGGTATAGACGCGGATCTCGCCGGTCTCGTTGTCTTCATAAGGAAGGATGATGTCCGAGTGCGCGTGGTAGGTCTCGCGGTCGCCGCAGCAGATCTCGTGACCGTCGTCGATGCTGAGCATCCGCTCGCCCCAGAACAGCTCGTCCACGCCGTCTCCGTTGATGTCGAGCAGCGGCACGGAATGGCTGCCGCGTGCGCCCGGCTGTCCGTCCCAGATCGTCAGCTTCCACCGCAGCTCCATGTCCCCGCTGTACGCCTGCAGGAACATATCGTTGTAGATCCCCTGAGCGCATACGAGCACCGGATCGCCGTGCGCGTACCCGCCGATCAGCTCGAAGCGGTACGCGTGCGCCATGCCGTGGTAACGCAGATCGCACGGCCACTGCCAGCGCCCCGTCTCCTCGCCGGTGCGGGAATCGAGCCGGACGAGGACGCGGTGCTCGAAGGTGAAGGGGAGCTCCGGCTTGTCGTTGTCGAGCAGATAGATCTCGTCCGTGCCGTCGCCGTCCATATCGAAACTGAGCACCGGCTCGAAGCATCTTCCCGGGATGATGCCGGGGCCGAGATCCTTCCACCACAGGATCGCGCCGTCCTCGTTGATCATCGTGAGCTTCAGCGTATCCTTCGGATAGTAAAAGCGCTCCTCCCAGCAGTCGAGGTTCCCGTTTTCCGAGTGGACGAACAAAAGCCCGTCCTTGCCAGGCTCAAGCGTAACGGAGCAGGAGCGGAGCTGCGTGAATTTCCTGCCGATGTTGTATTCCTTCAGAACGCGGATCATATCATGTCTCCTTACATATTCAATAGGTCTTCCGCTCCGTCGGCGGCGCGACCGAGAAACGCTCCGACCGCCGCGGCGGTCGGAGCGATGATCTTCAGCGATGCTGTGCGAGGATCCACTCAACGATCTCGGGATCGCTGTAGGCGTTGTCCCACGCGTTGTGGCCGACGCCGGGATAGAGGGAAAGGCGCGGTTTGCCGCCGCTTCTGCGGATGCTCTGTACCATGCGGATGCTTTCCGTCACGTCGACGCAGTCGTCCGCCTCGCCGTGGCAGGCCCATACGGGCGTGTTGGCAAGCTGTCCGCCGAACCACGTCACGCCGGTACCGCAGACGGGCACGATCGCGGCGAAGCGCTGCGGATTGGCGAGCGACCACAGCCACGTGCCGGTACCGCCCATGCTCAGCCCGGTCAGGATCACGCGGTCCGGATCCACGTCGTAGTGGGCGAGCGCGTAGTCGAGCAGTGCGTTGAGCGATTCGATATACGCGCCCCAGTATGTATCGTTCGGGCACTGCGGCGCGATCACCACGAAGGGATACTCCGTGCCTTTGCGCGCGTGCTTGAGATAGCCGTGGACGGCGGTCAGCTCGACGTTGTCGCCGCGCTCGCCGGCGCCGTGCAGGAAGATGACGAGAGGGAAGCGCTTGCCCGTGCCGTAGTCGGCGGGCAGATACTCCAGATACTGAAAATCGTGGAGCGGTGCGCCGAAATTCGTTTTTCTGGCGGTGATCATGGTAAATTTTGTCCTTTCACAGCGTTGTATCGTTCGCCCCGCAGGGATGGGAGGGGCGGCGGATCATTCGAGGATGTTCGTCGTGATGAAGTCCGCGCCCCAGCGGACGAGCTTCTCGGCGAAGACCGGGTCGTCGATCGTCCAGCAGTTGACGAGGATACCGCGCTCGTGGCAGCGGGTGATGACGTCCTCCGTCAGCGTGCCGGTGGCGGCATCCAGATCGATGTGATGCTCGGCGAGCTGATCGATCAGCGAATCCCAGTCGTCCGGATTGCCGACGAGATACTGGACGTTCGCCTCCGGACGGATCTTCCGCACGCGGATGAGGTTGTCCCAGTTGAAGGAAATGAAGATGACGTGGTCGAGCGCTTCCGCCCGGCGGTAGAGTTCGATGATCTCGGCGATCTGTTCTTTCGTGAAGTCGGACTTCAGCTCGAGAACGCCGATCTTGCCGTATCTTTCGCAGAGATGGATGTAATCGGTCAGGAGCGGGATGCGCAGATCGCGCCGCGTGCTCCCGAAGGGGTCGCGGATCTCAAGGTCACGCAGATCGGCATAATCCGTGCCCTCGATGGGAAGATCGACGTCGGCGTAGGCGCCGGTGGAGCCGTTGTGGATCAGGACGTACTGTCCGTCGCGCGTGTGATACACGTCGGTCTCGATGCCGAAGTAACTGCGGTTCCCGGCGGCGACGAAGGCGCTGGCGGTGTTCTGGGCTTCGAGTTTGCTGACGCCGCGGTGCGCAATCATGCGGGTATTGCCGGATCGGATGCAGATGGTGTTCATAGGTTTCATTGAGGGATCCTGCCTTTCGGTATTTTTTACCATTATAGTCCAAAACGTTCGCCGTGTCAAGGGACTTGGGAAAGAGAGTGCGCGGCGGACGGAGTTTTTCCTACGTACGGCGGCGCGGCGCGAATACGATTGCAAACGACGCTCCGTTGTGATATAATAGTTTCGTCATCTTGAAAACGGGCGCCGCGGCAGCGGTCCGGGAAACGGAGGCGACGACGTGAAACACGTTGATATCTATACGGACGGCTCCTGCCGGAAAAATCCCGGACCGGGCGGCTGGGGCGCGATCCTTGTTTACGGGAAGCACGAGCTGACGCTGAGCGGCGGCGAGGAGAATACGACGAACAACCGCATGGAACTGCTTTCCGTCATTTCCGCGCTGGAGCGGCTGAAGGAGCCGTGCGAGGTGACGCTGACGTCCGATTCGCAGTACGTGATCCACGGGCTGTCCCGCGGCTGGGCGGCGGCGTGGCGCGCGCGCGGCTGGAAGAAAGGCGACGGGACGGCGGCGCTGAACCCGGATCTGTGGGAGAGGCTCCTGACGCTGGCAGAGCCGCACACGATCCGCTGCGTTTGGGTACGCGGGCACGCGGGACATCCGTATAACGAGCGGTGCGACGCGATGGCGCAGGCGGAGTCCGGAAAGTACCTGTAAAATATTCCGCGAGACATTCAAGCGCCTTACGGCGCGGGAAGCACGACGCGGATCGTTTCATTCGTGATCCGGATGGACGTCGGATCCCCGCCGTCCGTGAGGGGGAGCCCCTCGCGCACGACGACGAGCGACGCACCGGGGACGTTCGGCGAAAAGGACTGCTTCGCGATCGGTCCGTGCAGTCCGATAAGGACGGCGTCCGCGCCGTCCGGCGGCGGGAACGCCTCATTCCAAGAGGAACCGAGATAGAGGAACCGTCCCGTCTCTCCGTCGATCTGGACGGAAAGGACCGGATGCGTCGAGCGGGAGATCCGTGCGCTGCGCACGGTGAACCGCGCGCCGCCGCACTGCACGGCGTCCTCCGAGCGGCTGTATACGTACAGGGCGATCCTCTTTTCCTCCGCGATCTCCGTCACGGCGGCGAGCCAGGAAGATTCCGACTCGTTCTCCGCCTCCGGCACGATCAGCGCGCGGAGATACGTCGCCTCGCTGAGGCGGCGGATCGACTGCACGTGCCGCGCGTGCCAGTGCGTCAGGATATAGAAATCGATCTCCGTCGCGCCCTCCCGCTGTGCCTCGGCAAAGGCGGCGGACGCCGCCGCGTACGAGCCGTCGGAGAGATCGACCAGAGCGAAGCGCCCGTCCGTGCGGACGGTAAGCGCCTCGTTCTTTTTGTATACGGAAGCCGCAACGGTGACGCGCCCCGCGTCCGCGGCGCGGTACACCGCATCGGTAAAAGGAAGAGCGATAAAGAGCAGAATTGCCGCCGCGGCTGCCGCCCGGCGCGTCCGCGTCCGGTCCGTCAGTGCCGCGAGCAGGATCGCCGCCGCGATGCCGCAGGCGAGATACGGCGCGGCAGGCGTGCGCAGCGATACGGAAATATGTTCCGGGTACGCCATAATGCCGGCGAGTGCCGTCACAGCCGCGCCGAGCCCGGACAGCGTAAAGGATAACCCCGTCGAAAGGAGCGGCACGGCGAAGAAGAGCAGATACAGCGGCGTCAACAGAACGAGGAGCAGAACGAGCGGCGTGAAAAGAAGCGCGGCGATCGGCGTGAGAAGGGAGACCTCCCCGAAGGAGAACCACAGGATCGGCATCAGCATACCCTGAACCCACACGGGTAAAAGCAGCGCTTGCAGCACCGTGCCTATCCGCGGACCGATCCGTATTCCCCACGCGCTCTCGCGCCACGCGCCCGAGATCCGATCGGCGCTGAGCAGACCGATCACGGCGGTGACGGAGAGCTGGAGCGCCGTCGAATAAAAGGAAGAAGGACGGACGAGGCAGATGAGGAATGCCGCCGCGCCGAGCGAGGTCAGCGTGTCCGGCGAGCGTCCGAGCAGCGCGGCGAGGAAAACGAGGAGCATCATGATCCCCGCGCGGACGACGGAATCCGACATGCCGCACAGCAGCATGTATCCGACGTCGGCGGCAGCGAGGAGAAAAAAGCGTGTCCGCAGGGAGAATCCGAGTCTTTTGAGGAGCCGGGCGAGCAGACCGAGCAAGACCGAGAAGTGCATCCCGCTGATCGCGAGGAGATGGGAGATGCCGAGCCGCCGGAAATCCCGCGTCAGAGAGGCGGGAAGGAGCGAACGGTCGCCGAGGAAAAGCGCGGCGGGGAGCGCCGCGCCCGTTTTTCCGAGCCGCAGCTGCAGAAACGCCGAGAGGCGCGCCCGGAGTCCGTCGAAGAGCGCGCGGATCCCGGCAAAGGCCGTCCCGCATCCTGAGATCGTTTCCGCCGTCCCCGTGAGCAGCACGCCGCGTCCGCTTTCGTAACGGCGGGCGGGGAAGAGACCGCTCGTTTCCGGGAATTCCTCCCACGACGCCGTGCATTCGATCCGCGCGCCGGGTTCCAGTTCCGTCCCCGCGGGACAGACGAGCTGCACCGTGCCGTGCGCGCGCTTCTCGTCCGCTTCTTCGAGACGCAGCAGATACGTCGGCGCGTAGGAGGCGGAGGATTCAACGGAGACGATCACACCCTGTACGCGCACCTCTTTTCCGGCAAGCGCGCGCACCGTCGTGCCGACGTACAACTCGGCGTACAGCGTCAGCGTGAGGAGCCCGGCGAGGGCGCCGAGAGAGAGGATACGCGCCGCATCGCGTACCTTGGACGGGATCGGGCGGGACAGCGGCAGAAGCAGTCCGAGAAAAACGAGCAGCGCCGCCGCCGTCAGGATGAGGCGTACGAGCGGGGAGGGAAGCGTGCCGAGAAAACCGGCGTAAACGAACGTCAGAAAGAAGCACGCGCCGCGGCGCTTCAGGATCGCGTCCATCCGCTCTCCTCCTTTTTCATGGATGGTATCATGATACCACCGGACGGGGTTTTTGTCAAGAATTGTCGGAGCGGACGCGCGGATCGGCGAAAAAACTGTCGATCCTGCGCCCACACGGTTCGCGGAGAAATCTTGCAAATGCGCGCGCAGTATGCTATAATGTATACAGTAGCCAAAGTATTTCTCAGAAAAAGAAAAAGGAAACGGAACGGAAATATGAAAGAGAATGAAAGAAGAGTCGGCACCGTGTCCCGGGGCATCCGCTGCCCCATCATCCGGGAGGGCGATGATCTCGCTTCCATCGTGACCGAAAGCGTGCTCGCCGCCGCCGAAAGCGAGGGGTTCGCACTGCGCGACCGCGACGTGATCGCCGTGACGGAATCCGTCGTCGCCCGTTCGCAGGGCAATTACGCGACGGTGGACGACATCGCCGCCGACGTGCGCGCCAAGCTCGGAGGAGGCACGGTCGGCGTGACCTTCCCGATCCTTTCGCGCAACCGCTTCGCCATCTGTCTGCGCGGGATCGCGCGCGGCGCGAAGAAGATCGTCCTCATGCTCAGCTATCCGTCCGACGAGGTCGGCAATGAGCTCGTCAGCCTGGATAAGATCGACGCCGCCGGCGTCAATCCGTATTCCGACGTGCTTACACTCGAAAAGTACCGCGAGCTCTTCGGCGTCAACGTCCATGAGTTCACCGGGGTGGATTACGTCGCCTACTACGGCGAGCTGATCCGCGAGAGCGGCTCCGAATGCGAGATCATCTTCGCCAATCAGCCGAAGGCGATCCTCGCCTATGCCGATCACGTCCTTACCTGCGACATCCATACCCGCGCGCGCACGAAGCGTATCCTCCGGGATGCCGGAGCAAAGGTCGTCTACGGGCTGGACGACATCCTGACCGCGCCCGTGAACGGCAGCGGCTGCAACGAAAAGTACGGTCTTCTCGGCTCCAACAAGTCCACGGAGGACAAGATAAAGCTCTTCCCGCGCGACTGCCGCAGCCTCGTGCTCGACATCCAGGCGCGCATCCTCGCCGCGGTCGGAGCGCACGTGGAAGTCATGGTGTACGGCGACGGCGCGTTCAAGGATCCGAAGGGGAAGATCTGGGAACTGGCCGATCCGGTCGTTTCTCCCGCCTTCACGGACGGGCTCGTCGGTACGCCGAACGAGCTGAAGCTGAAATACCTCGCCGACAACGATTTCAAGGATCTCTCCGGCGATGCGCTGCGCGAAGCGATCTCCGCCTCCATCCGCAAAAAGGACGGCAGCCTCGTCGGCAAGATGGCGTCGCAGGGAACGACGCCGCGCCAGCTCACCGACCTGATCGGCTCGCTGTGCGACCTGACGAGCGGCTCCGGCGACAAGGGAACGCCCGTCGTGCTCGTGCAGGGATATTTCGACAATTATACGAATACCTGACGGAATTAAGAAAGTGAGGATACAGACTATGGAAACCATCTCCCGCCCCGCATCGATGGAACGCATCACGACGCCTGCGCTCGCAAAAAAATTCATCGAGGAGCAGCTCGCCGCCCTGAAGGCGCAGATCGGCTCGGACAAGGTCCTGCTCGCTCTGTCCGGCGGCGTCGATTCCTCCGTCACCGCCGCGCTGCTCATCCGCGCGATCGGCAAGAACCTCGTCTGCGTACACGTGAATCACGGTCTGCTCCGCAAGGGCGAGCCGGAACAGGTCATCCGCGTCTTCCGCGATGAAATGAAGGCGAACCTGATCTACGTCGACGCGACGGACCGTTTCCTCGACAAGCTCGCCGGCGTGTCCGATCCGGAGACGAAGCGCAAGATCATCGGAAAAGAATTCATCGAGGTGTTCGCCGAGGAGGCGCGGAAGCTCGACGGCATCCGCTTCCTCGCGCAGGGCACGATCTGGCCGGATATCCTCGAGAGCGAGGCTGGCATCAAGGCGCATCATAACGCCGGCGGTCTGCCGGACGATCTCGCGTTCGAGCTCGTCGAGCCCGTGCGCATCCTCTTCAAGGACGAGGTCCGCATGGTCGGGCACGAGCTCGGCCTGCCCGACAGCATGGTCTACCGTCAGCCTTTCCCTGGGCCCGGCCTCGGCGTGCGCTGTGTTGGCGCCATTACGAGAGACCGTCTTGAGGCCGTCCGCGAATCCGACGCCATCCTGCGCGAGGAGTTCGCAAAGAATGGTCTTGAGGGCAAGGTCTGGCAGTATTTCACGGTCGTGCCTGATTTCAAGTCCACCGGTATATCTGACGGCAAACGTACCTGGGACTGGCCCTGCATCATCCGTGCGGTCAACACGGTCGACGCGGTGACCGCCGAAGTCGCGGAGATCCCGTTCAGCTTGCTCAAACAGATTGCTTACAGGATCACACACGAGGTCAAGGGCATCAATCGTTGCTTATTCGATTGCAGTGATAAGCCGACCGGTACGATCGAATACGAATAAGAAAATTTGTCCCGGGGCAAACACACCTATCCTCTGCG